>ENA-OQAA01000503-OQAA01000503.1-human-gut-metagenome-genome-assembly--contig:-NODE-503-length-26373-cov-1.770213_pt1 | contig 26373 bp, 32 predicted proteins | sample MGYA00242489_ERZ504515 | MGnify/ENA primary metagenome ERZ504515 (study PRJEB26092, sample SAMD00036237) | human gut metagenome | host: Homo sapiens | study: EMG produced TPA metagenomics assembly of... | reverse complement strand
TCGTTCCGCCTCGACGCCGACAGCCAGCGACCGCAGACGTATCTGAACGATGTCTCGTGGAAGACCGCATCCGCAGTCTGGAAGTTTCGTCTCACGTAAGCCCGGTTGCCGCCCTGGGATTTGTCCGCCAGGCACTGGTCAGACAGCAGCAGGCCATGGGTAAGGAAAAAGGCATTGTCATGGACGGACGTGACATAGGAACTGCCGTCTTCCCCGATGCCGAACTGAAAATCTTCGTTACGGCATCGGCCGAAATCCGTGCCCGCCGCCGCTACGATGAACTGAAAGCAAAAGGACAGGAAGCTTCCTTCGAAGACATTCTGCACAATGTAGAAGAGCGGGACCGCATCGACCAGACGCGTGAAGTAAGCCGCTTCGCAAGGCCGACGATGCCATCCTGCTTGACAACAGCCTGATGAGCATTGCCGAACAAAAAGAATGGTTAAAAGAACAATTTGAAAAAGCAATCCATGACATCACGATTGAAATCGACGAAGGCTCCGGCTTCTGCTTCGGAGTCACTACCGCTATCCGGAAAGCCGAAGAAGAACTGGCCAAAGGCGAACCGCTGTATTGTCTGGGTGACATTGTGCACAACGGACAAGAATGCGAGCGCCTGAAGCAGCTGGGACTGATTACCATCAATCACGACGAATTTGCCCGGCTGAAAAATGCAAAAGTGCTGCTCCGTGCCCACGCGAGCCGCCCCAGACCTACGAGACAGCCCGACTGAACAACATCGAGATCATCGACGCAACCTGTCCCGTCGTACTGCGTCTGCAGAAACGCATCAAGCAGGAATTCGATTCGACACCGGCCGATACGGAAAAACAGATTGTCATCTACGGCAAGAACGGACATGCCGAAGTGCTGGGTCTCGTGGGACAGACCAACGGAAAAGCCATTGTCATCGAGAAACTGGAAGAAGTGACCCGGCTCGATTTCACCAAGGACATCCGTCTGTACTCACAGACCACCAAGTCACTGGACGAATTCCGCCAGATTGTGTCATACATCGAAGCACACATTGCCCCGCAGGCCAGCTTCCAGTATTTCGACACCATCTGCGCCAGGTGGCCAACCGCATGCCCAACATCCGGGAATTCGCCGCTTCCCACGACCTGGTGTTCTTTGTCTGCGGACACAAGAGCTCCAACGGAAAGATACTTTTCCAGGAATGCCGCAAGGTCAACCCGAACACATGGCAGATTGACCGTCCGGAAGAAATCAACAAGGAACTGCTTCGCCAGGCACGGTCCATCGGTATCTGCGGAGCCACGTCCACTCCGAAGTGGCTGATGGAAGCCTGTCGGAAAGTCATCATGGAAGACTGAGCAACTAACAAAATTTAAACCCGGTTTCCTGCTGTAAAAGCACTTTATTTTGTACATTTGCAGCAGAAATCATAACAAACAGAATCATTATGGGAACGATTAAATGCATCGGTATTCTGACTTCCGGTGGCGATGCTCCGGGTATGAATGCCGCAATCCGCGCCGTAACACGTTCGGCTATCTACAACGGATTAAAAGTGAAAGGTATTTACAGAGGTTACAAAGGACTGATCACAGGCGAAATCAAGGAATTCAAAACTGAAAACGTCAGCAATATCATACAATTGGGCGGTACCATCCTGAAGACGGCAAGATGTCAGGAATTCAAGACTCCGGAAGGACGACAGATTGCATACGAGACCATGCAGAAGGAAGGAATCGACGCACTGATCGTTATCGGAGGTGACGGTTCGCTGACAGGTGCGCGTCTGCTGGCCCAGGAATACGACGTTCCCTGTATCGGACTTCCGGGAACCATCGACAACGATTTGTTCGGAACAGATACAACCATCGGTTACGACACCGCCCTGAATACCATTCTGGATGCAGTCGACAAGATCCGCGACACTGCAACTTCTCACGAACGTCTGTTCTTCGTGGAGGTCATGGGTCGTGACGCCGGCTTCCTGGCCTGAACGGAGCCATCGCTTCCGGTGCCGAAGCAGCCATCATTCCGGAGTTCAATACCGAAGTAGACCAGCTGGAAGAATTCATCAACAACGGTTTCCGTAAATCCAAGAACAGTTCCATCGTTCTGGTAGCCGAAAGTGAAATCACCGGAGGTGCCATGCATTATGCAGAACGTGTGAAGAACGAATTCCCGCAATACGACGTACGTGTTTCCATCCTCGGACACTTGCAGCGCGGCGGACGCCCGACCGCACACGACCGTATCATTGCCAGCCGCATGGGAGTAGCCAGCATCGAGGCACTGATGGAAGGCCAGCGTAACGTGATGATCGGTATTGAAAACGACCAGATCGTATATGTTCCGTTTACCAAAGCAATCAAGAACGACAAGCCGATTGACCGCGAACTGGTAAACGTTCTGCACGAATTATCCATTTAACTGACAGCACTCTGTCAATGCAAAGCGCGGCTGTACGGGACTTCCCCGCTACAGACCGGCGCTTTGCATTGACTGCTTCCGAAGCCGCATGACTTATTTTCCGGCAGACAAGCCTTTCAGATCATATCTCACAATCGCATCCGAATCGGTCACGGCGTACAGATATCTTTGCTGCTCATCCACCGCAAACGTCCTGACACGTTCGTCAAAATCATACTTATACAACGGAGTTCCTTCCCAGTCATAGATCCGGAGCGTATTCCTGTCCTTATACCGCGGATCGTCTTCCAGCTTCACACTCAGTCCGCCTGCGTACAGACCGAACACATAGTCATCCGTACATCTTCCCATTTTATAATAAAGGCAACGGCGGTCCACATCCTGAACCTCAGCCGGACTCAGAGACTTTCCCTCCGGCAGGAACTGGGTCACACGGCCCGAGGAAAGGTCGGCAACCGTAACCAGATCAAAGAAACGATAGAACACAGCTACTCTGGAGCGGTCGGGACTGATGGCCCGGAAAGACTCTTTCAGGAAAGATTCCATCCACGGAAAATCCTCATATTTCAGCTGGCGGGTAACCTTGTCACCCGGACAATCATAAAACTCCCAGAAGAAATTATTGTTTCCTTCCACTCCTGAACGCAAAGGATCCTTTGTCATCATCAGATGATCCGGATCAAGGACATAAACACTGTGAGAAGCCTGATAGAGCTTTTTCCCTAAAGGAGTCTCGAACTTATACTGCCGGTCATACACGGTCTGTCCGGCTTTCAAGGACTCCCGTACATTCAGAATCCCTAAATAATTGGGATACGACTGGATAACGACCTTGGGATCTCCATTCTCCATGTACCATTGGGAAACCAGCCCGAAAGTTACCACTCGTTCGGTCCACTGCCTTTCTTCAGGAAACTTCCCAAATGTTTCAAAGATTCCGTTCCATACACCTGTATCATATTCTCCTCATGGTGCTGAAAGACCAGCAGAAAGGTATCGACCGCCAGAAGATCGGTCGGATAAAGAACGTCAATGGGCAGCTTCTCCTTCCCGCAGGAAAGTGTCGCACAGGAATCCTTTACGAAGCACCGGGCAATGGAAGAAGAACGGGCTGCTTCTTTTCCGCAAGAACTCATTCCCAGCAGGAAGCATGCAGAAAGCAGAGAGGCCGAAGCCATACGAGTCAAAACAAATGCAATTCGGTTCATAGCTGTTTATTTCATCTCATGTATCACTAATAATCTGTTTCCTTCATCCAATGCTTTGACCAGGCTGTCCGGAAGTATTTTAAAATCGTAACATTTACCGGCTATCATCTGATCCAGATAACTGATAACCTGATTTTCCTGATCAGACTTATACGGCATTATCACATCATACACCGACATATTATCCGCAAATTTCAAAACTTTACGAATTCCATCTGCCGGATTCAGGGTTATAGTATAAGTTCCTTCATTGGTATAGTCAGTCACTTCCATCAAACAAGTGCCATCAGACAGTTCGACAGGATTATCAAGCAAATGCATGCCTCCCGTAATAAGGCCTTTTCTTCCGCAGCAATGAAATTAATCCTGGCGGACTCATGAATCGGTCCATTTTCAAATTTAAGCAAGCGTTTGCCCGTCAGATTACCATCATAGTCCAGACGATATATCGTATCAGCCGGAGAGCAATAATAAGAGATTCCGTTTTTATTCTTTTGGAAAGCATTGTTTGTAACCCATCCTCCAACGTATCCATCCGGATAATGCAGCATATATTTCAGAGGAGTCAGCATCGAGTCGGTAACACAAAGCTGATAATTGGTTTCTTTCGAAGGTTCAAGCTTAAATAATATTTTGCCATCTTTCAAAAGGGTAAATCCTTTACTTTCAAACGGGATCTCCTTGCTGTCAATGAATACTCCCTGATGGTCATACTTGATTAATTTCCGCTGGGATATATCCTGAATATATACATATTCGGCACTCACGTCTACATTCCAGGGAAGAGCATACTCCCCAGGTCCATTCCCTCTTCTTCCATATGAAGCGAAAGGCTTGCCATCGTGATCAAATGAAACGACTCTGCGACTGCTATAAGAATCAACTACAAAATATTTTCCAAAAGCATCTATCAGCTGATTCATGTCTGAAAACATTGTCTGATCATCTTCATGCAAGATAACAAAACGTACCGCAGACATATTACGACTCATGCTTTCAGAATTACCATATTCGCTTGAAATAAAAAGAGTATCATCCACAGGTACTTCACAAGAGTCACAGGATTCCTTTGAGGAACCACCTGTACATGCTGTTGCAAGAATTATATTCAGGATAACAAGCAGGGATTGATTACTTTTACCAAAGAAAGACATTCGGCTAAAACTTTAATTCAGTGATCTAAAATCTTACTTTTTTCATCGGGGTATTCACACAACATACAAACTGCCGTCTGAATATGACAAAGGTATAATTTTTTTCTTTAGAGAAGCAAACTTTACGTCCGGATTTTACCGGAAATTCAAGCTAAATCAAAACGAAAGCTAATCAGACAAACAGCAAGCAGCAAGACACAAAATAAAGAAATATGCTAACTTGCCCTTTTAAACAGATGCCTGATCCGGCACATGAAACGGATAAAAAAAGAGAGTTTTTCGGAGGAAACCGCATAATTATACTGAATTGAGCGTTCTTTCGGCCTGCATTGTCCGGCCAATTCCCCGAAACTGACAGCACAAATCAGCTGAAACGTGCCGACGTTTCTCCCCATTCGTCTAAGGAAATCCCCAAAATGCTGCGGCAGATTTCCGATCATCGAAAAGGAGTACTGAGTGTTCTTTCATTCCGGAATGAGTCGCCCGGAAGTGTTAAAAAAGGAGTCATTCCCTTGAGAATCACTCCTTCACACGAAAAATAAATTTCAAAATCCAATCCCTCTGCACAACAGTACGCAAAGAAGCGATTCTCAGAGGTCCGGATATACAAAATGTCATTTTGATTCTGCCTGACAGGCACTTCAGCACCCCGGATTTCTCCGTTGTCTTCTTCTCCGTTTCCGGTGCAGATTGCGGCGCTTGTAAGCCATCCAGCGGCGGCGTATCTGCCAGATGCACAACAGGCCGGCCACCACCAGAATCAGGCAACGATACTTCCATTCAGGTTATCGCCTTTCACCCGCGACCAGATTTCAAGTACATCTACCGTACGGTCGCCAAAATCCCGGATCATGGCACAGCGGGCCACAACGGACTTGTCAGGATACTGCGTATTGCGTAACTTCACAGCCCTGGCATCCGGACCGAAAAAGTAGCTGGCGTCCACCGGCTCCGTCAAGGTCGTGTCAATACACGCTTCCATAATTTCGGGAGCAGCAATCGAACTGACATAACCGTTTTCTTCCATGTTGCGCAAAGCAATGTCCGGACGACACAGGAAGTTGATGAAGTAACTGGCTGCCTTGCGGTTGCGCGCATACTTCGGTATTACCCATCCGTCATACCAGATGTTGCTGCCTTCTTCGGGAACGGTATAGGCCAGCTCCACTCCTACCGTGCGGGCTTCTTCTATGGCCCACTGGGCGTCACCGCTCCAGGTCATGTTCATCCAGGCCTTTCCCTTGGTCATCATTTCCTTTCCGAAATCGGCTTCCCATCCGGCCACGTTCGGCTTCAGAAGCTTCAGATACTTCTCCACCGAATCCATGGAGGCCGGCGAATAATCGTTCATCAGTTCGGGCACCGTTACCCGTCCTTCCGCCAGATCCCGGCGGCGGGCATAAAGCAATGCCATTCCGTAGGCATCCCGGTAAGCATCTTTCATCAGAATCTTTCCGGCAAAGCGCTTCTCCCACAAGCATCCCCAGGACTTCAGATCCGATTCGCTGACGTAAGCCCGGTTATACAACAGGCCGGCCGTTCCCCACATGTAACACACGGCATAACGGCTGGCAGGATTGTCGGGAGTACCCAGTTTGTCGATCTGTTCCCGGATATAGGGCGCCACTCCGTTCATGTAATTGGGAGAATGGGCAAAAACCGTATCAATGGGCAGCAGCAGGTCTTTGCGGAGCATACGCTCGATGATGTATTCCGAAGGACAGACCACATCGAAATCCTCATGCCCCTTTTCGATTTTGGTCAGCATGATTTCATTGATGTCAAAGGTCTGATAAACGATCCGGATCTCTTCTCCCGTCTGTTCTTTGTAGTACTGCTGGAAATCTTCCAGAACACCTTCGCCGATATAGTCGGCCCAGTTATATACTTCAGCACATGCTCGCGCGAGTCTTCCTCGTTATAACAGCCGGTCAGCAGACCAGCCAGCAGTGCCAGATACAATACATATTTTCTCATATTCCTTTCTTCTCTTTGCCCGCTCTGCGGTTAATGATGATCAGCAACGCCAGGATGACGATAAAGATGACAGCCGACAAGGGACGCAGTTCGGGCGTCAGTCCTCCCTTGCGCGCATCGGCATAAATGTAGGTAGACAAGGTTTCAAGCCCCTGATTACCGATGGTGAACACCGTCACCGCAAAGTCGTCGATTGAAATGGTCAGGGCCAGCAGGAAGCCGCTGAGCATTCCCGGACGGATCTCCGGCAGGATAACCTTGCGGAGAGCCTGCATCGGAGTGGCTCCCAGATCGAGAGCCGCTTCATACAGATTCGGGTTCATCTGCTTCAGACGAGGCAGGACACTCAGCACCACATAAGGCGTGCAGAAGGTGATGTGGGCGAGCACGACGGTCGTAAATCCCTGCGTAATGCCCAGCGACACGAAAAGAAGGAAGAGCGAGATACCGGTAATGATGTCTCCGTTCAGAATCGGAATGGAGTTCACAAAACCGACGGCCTTCCGGCTCCGTGCCTTCAGGTTATAGATTCCTATCGCCGCTATGCTTCCCAGCAAAGTGGATGCCGTGGCAGCTATCAGGCGATGAGCACCGTATTGACAAACGCATTCATCAGAGAATGATGGGCTCCCGTGTTGAGCAACGATTTATAGAGGTCAAGCGAAAAGCCCGTCCAGTTGCCCAGCACCTTGGCATCCGTAAACGAATAGATGACAATGATCGCAATGGTGCATACAGCATCAGCAACAGAACCCAGAGATAGGTCTGCATGATGATCTTCTTTACCATACGTTTCCTCCTCCTTTCTCCGAATCGTCGGAATTTTCAGTGCTGAACAGCGAAGTAACGGCAATCAGGAACAGCATGATCAGCGACAGGGCCGCACCGTAGTTCCACAGACTGTTGTTGATGTTTTCCTGAATGGTCGTACCAAAGAGCTTGATGTTGTTCATCGTAAGCAGCTCCGCAATGGCAAAGGTGGAGATGGTCGGCATGAAAACCATCATGATGCCGCTCACCACTCCCGGCATGGAAAGCGGAAAAACCACCTTCCAGAACACCTGGGAAGAGCCGGCTCCCAGATCCTGGGCTGCCTCAATGTAACTGCGGTCCATCTTCTGCAACGTATTGTAGATGGGGTAAATCATAAACGGAAGGTAATTGTAGATCATTCCAAAGATCAGTGCTCCTTCGCCCAGCGGCAGGCGGAGGAAATCAAACAGAGCCACGGTAGCCAGCGTACGGATCAGGATGTTTACCCACATGGGAAGGATAAACAGCAGGATCAGCGTCCGCGAATAGCTCATTTTGCTCTGGCTGAGTATCCAGGCTGCCGGATAACCCAGCAGGATACAGCCGATGGTTGTCAGGATGGCGATACCGATGGAATAGACAAACGTGTTGACAGCCTCGGGATGGGCAAAGAACTTCCGGAAGTTCTCCAGAGTCAGATGGCCGGCATCGTCGGTAAAGGCATAAACCAGGATCAGAATCAGCGGAATGATGACAAACACCGCTGAAAAGATCAGATAAGGCAAAGTCCAGCTCTTGCGTGAAGAGAAAAAGGTTCGCAAATTGTTCATTTTCCTGTTTCAGTCCGTTTATAGGGTTATAGAATCACACGGATGGCGTCTGCCGGAATGCTGATACCCACCCGGTCACCATCGTCCCACACATCGTTGGTATCGACGAACACATCTTCTTCCCAGTCGGAAAGAACCGTCAGATGATAATGGTCACCCTTGTAGAGGATGAACTTCACTTCACCGGTGAGCATGCCGTCTTCTTCATTGTCCAGCAGGACTACCCGGTCGAAACCGACCGCCACCTGTGCCTTCGTTCCCTCTGCGGGACAGTTTTTCAGGGGCAGACATTCAAAGCGGCATCCCAGGAATTCCACATGGGTTTCGTCCACAATGGTTGCTTCAAACGTGTTTTCCGTACGTTCCTTCTTCATGATGTGAATGTCAAAAGGCTTCACCAGCAGGCCTACTTCATCTCCCACCGGGAAGCAATGATAGTCCTGCACCACCAGTTCGTAGTTCCCGCAAAGTACGGTCATTTCGTAGTGTACGCCCTTGAAAATGCACGACTGTACTACGCCGCGCAGCTGGGCTGCATCCGACACCGGGAAGATATACAAGTCTTCCGGACGGACCACTACATCCACAGGCTTGTTCTCTCCAAAGCCTTTGTCCACACATTCGAAATCGTGCCCGCAGAAGTTCACCAGTCCGTCCCGGATCATGGTTCCGTTCAGGATGTTGCTTTCGCCGATAAAATCGGCTACAAACGAATTGACCGGTTCGTTGTAGATGTCAGTCGGCGTGCCGATCTGCTGGATCTTTCCTTCGCTCATCACCACAATGCGGTCGCTCAGTGTAAGGGCCTCTTCCTGATCGTGAGTGACATACACGAAGGTAATGCCCAGCGACTTGTGCATTTCCTTCAGTTCCATCTGCATGTCCTTGCGCATCTTCAGGTCGAGAGCAGCCAGCGGCTCGTCGAGCAGCAGCACTTCCGGTTCGTTGACAATGGCACGGGCTATCGCTACACGCTGTTGCTGACCGCCCGACAGGGAATTGACGTCGCGGTATTCGTAGTCGGTCATGCCCACCATCTTCAGGGCAGCCTTGACCTTACGTTCCATTTCGGGCTTGGGCATTTTTTTCAGCTTCAGTCCGAAAGCGATATTGTCAAAGACATTCAGATGAGGGAAAAGTGCATATTTCTGAAACACCGTATTGACCGGACGCTTATGGGGAGGAGTCTGCGTCACTTCCTTTCCGGCAATGCAGAGACTGCTTCCGAAGCGGTCTGAAAGCCTGCAATCAGACGCAGCAAAGTGGTCTTTCCGCATCCGGAAGGACCCAGTATGGTAACAAACTCTCCTTTATTGACTGTGAGGTTGATATGGTCAAGAGCTGTTTTTTCTCCAAAAAAACTTCGAAACGTTTTTAATCTCAATAATCGGTCTGTTTTCGCTTTGCATATTTTCATTGAACAAAATTCGTGTGCAAAGGTACATATATATTCAATGTCATCCTGCATTTCCTCCGCTTTTTCTCGTTCCTTTTCGTAAAAAGGAGAATTTCATCGGATATTTATGCAGGAAATAAATGCAAAGTTATTACATTCCTGCAAAAATCCGATGTATTTCAGGCCACCAGCTGCGGGTCAGGCGGCTGGCAAAGAACAGACGTACCAGCAGTCCGCTCACCAGGAAGGCGGTCACGGCCATACACACGATGCGTACAACAGAAGGAGTGCCTTCCGGCAGCAGGGCGGCAAAGAGGTCATATCCCATCTGTACAAAAACGAAATGGCAAAGATAAATGCCGAACGTCATCGAAGCCAGGCGTGACAGGAAAGGAGAAGTCCGGGGATTCCATTTCTGTACGATCACAAACACCGGGAAGGTCATCATAAAGACATTAATACCTCCAAACAGCCACACAATCTCCAGATAGCATAATTGCCGGGGAAATATTCCTGCATCACGAGATAGCCGCCGAAGGTAACGGCATAGCCCGCCAGAAACATCGGGATGCCTGTCCACAGCGTCTTCTTCCAGCTCCATGCGAGCGGATAAGTTTTCAGATAATAGGCCAGCACCAGATAACCGATGAATCCGGACACGTAATAGAAGGTACCGAAAGCATTCCAGTCACATCCGCCCAGAATATCCATGTTACCCCAGTTTCCGATATATCCCAGCGCAGGGGCCAGCATCTTCAGATAAGGCAGGAAGAGAGAAATGCCCCATACTTTCAGGAAAAGAAGAATATCCTTGCGGGAAGCTTTCTCCAGCCAGGCACCGAAGACGGGAATCACCAGATACAGGCCGGCCAGCATGTAGAGATACCAGAGGGGGGTCGTATCATAGTTGAAGTTGAAGATACAGGTATAGATCTTGGTCAGTGTCATGCCGGGCGTAAAAGTCTGCATGTCGACCGTAGGGTTATCGGTCGTCACGACATAGTTCAGATGAAAGAAGAACAGCAGCGGAAGGGCCACCGACCAGAAAAGCAGGGGGACGACAATGCGGCCGATACGCTTGCGGTAAAAGTCTCCCATTCCTGCCGGACGGACCGGGAAAAGGAGTACACCGGTCATCATGACAAACAACGGTACGCAGCAGCGCACGGCACTTCCCAGCGCACATCCCTGCAGGAAAGCAGAGCGGTCGGAATCAAAACGCGCAACAAAGGGATCACAACAATGGGCGAACACAACCAGAAAACAGGCCATGATGCGCAGCACGTCCACCCATCCGACAGTATGCTTGGATTCTATTCCCATGACGGCAAATGTTTAAAATATGTATCCAACAGTTTGCGGGCTGCCGTGAAGGAGGTTGTCCGTCCTTCCAGCACCTCCCGTTCTTTCTCCAACAGCATGGAAGCTATGTCGGGATTGTTATAGAAACTGTTGCGGAGATGTTCATTAATGGTTTCATACATCCAGTATTTGGACTGTTCGTTCCGGCGGTGTTCGAAATAGCCGTTGGCCTTGACGAAATCAATATAGCGGAACACCATGTCCCAGATTTCTTCAATTCCGATTCCGTAGAAGCCGGAATAAGTAAGTACCTGCGGAGTCCATCCCGATTCCGGAGCCGGAAACAGATGAAGAGCGTTGCGGAAATGAGCTGCGGCCAGCTTGGCTTTCTCGATATTATTTCCGTCGGCCTTGTTGATGATAATGCCGTCGGCCATTTCCATAATGCCGCGCTTGATGCCTTGCAGTTCGTCACCCGTACCTGCAAGCTGGATCAGCAGGAAGAAATCGACCATGGAATGTACGGCCGTTTCACTCTGTCCCACACCGACTGTCTCAACAAAGATCTTGTCGAAACCGGCTGCTTCACACAGATGATGGTCTCACGGGTCTTACGTGCTACCCCACCCAACGATCCGGCTGAAGGACTGGGACGAATAAATGACTTCGGATGAACGGAAAGCTTCTCCATACGGGTCTTGTCGCCGAGGATACTTCCCTTGGAACGTTCGCTGCTCGGGTCTATGGCCAGCACCGCCAGCTTGCCTCCTTTCTTTTCGAGTACATGCAGGCCGAAGACGTCGATGGACGTACTCTTTCCTGCACCCGGCACACCGCTGATTCCGATTCGAACCGAATTGCCGGAATAAGGCAAGCATTTCTCAATCACTTCCTGAGCTATGGTCTGGTGTTCGGGTTTCACACTCTCCACCAGTGTCACAGCCTGACTAAGCACGGTGACATCGCCCTTGACAATGCCTTCCACATATTCGCCCACCGAAAACTGGCGGCGTTTGGGTTTCTTTCGTAGTTTCAGATAAGGATTAACAATTGAGGGCTGTTCGATACCCTTGTTTACAGTTAACCCCTTGTAAGCATCACTATTTTCGGGGTGTTCCATAATTTATTCTTTTACGGTTGCTTTTACTCGGATGGTTACTTTCGGATGTTTCGGATCGTTGGTCAGCATCAGCACACGAGGCGTTCCCTTGACACGCGGCAGGTTTTCTGCCAGCACGGTAATCTTCATCTTGGTTGACTCACCGGGTTTGAGGACACGTTTCTTCAAGCGTACGGCCAGTGCGATGTTCAACACCTGCATATCCTGAATCGTCAGATCAGACTTACCCGTATTGGTAATGATGATGTTCTGCGATTTCTTCTGTTTCGGGTTCAACGGCGGGAATTCCAGACTCGTTGCTGAGAGGGTCAGTACGGGCGGATTATTCTTCACCCATTCAGATTCATGCGAAAAATCGGGCAGCAAGGCTACTGATACCGGGATCTCATTCTCGCCTCCTACCTTGTCACCCGGAAAGCGGGCCAGGTAGACGGAAGTACGCGTAATGCCGAGTTTCGGCAGTTTCTCCGAATCCAGTGTCACTTCAATGCGTCCGTTCTTTCCGCGTCCCAGCACTTCGGGAACAGCTTTCGCCGTCAGATACGGAGGAAGGTGCATCAGCACAGGCGAATAGGCCTTGTTGGATGTATTGGCCACCAGAATTTCAAATACCGGATTGTCTCCCTTATTGACATCATCAAACTCGATTTCTTCCTTGTCCAGCCGGATAGAGCCAAACGCATAAGGATGGGTAAAGGTATAGTTCTTGGGATCGGCAGTTACTTCACCGTTGAATCCAAGGTAAATGGGAGTGGAAGAGGCATTGCAATACACGCCGACTTCCTTGTAGAACCGGCCGATGGCTCAGCATCGAAGATGGCAGTCACTTCGCCCTTACCGCCGGCGGGAATCGGCTCTTCGGTCCATTTCGCTTCCGTACAACCGCACGAAGTGGTGACATTCGAAATGACCAGCGGCTTGTCGCCGTCGTTCGTAAAATGATAGGTTACGGTAACCGGGTTACGCCAGAGGACGTAACCCAGTTCCTGTGTTTCTTTCTCGAATTTTATCTTAGGCTGTGCCTGAAGTACCGACGACACGGCAATCAATATTCCTGCAAGAAGTAATATGCGCTTCATCTATTTTTATCTGTTTTTACGGAAACAAAGATAGAGAGAATATTTCAGTAACGCAACTTTTACCTTATTCAATCGTCAGTTCCACACCGTCCGTATGCCCGTTGAACTCGGGGGCATAAGCCGACTGTATGGTGGCAATGCCTGCCTGATAAGTTCCCGGACGGTCCAGATAAACGGTATACTCCAGTACATAAGTGCCTTTCCGCATCTGATCGATGAAGAATTCGGTGGAAGCATCCTTGTTCACCTGATAATATCCGATGCCGCCGTTCCAGTGATAACCAGACAGCTGGACAGCAGGTTCCATACAGGAGGCACGTTCGTCCTTGATCTGTACGAAATCCATATCCCGGTCGGCCTTCACCATCAGGCGTACAGTCAGCTTGTCACCGGGTTTCAACCGGGTTGAAGCCGAAACCTGTTCTTCACCCAGCCAGTACTCGCGGACGATTCCCAGTCCGTTGGTCCGGAACGGACGGACACGAATCATGTCTTCCAGATACTGGGCATAGACAGCTCCCCACGACAAACCTTTACCCGACTTGACTACGGCAATCCGGGATACTTCCGTGTCAGCACCGGTATAAGTCTGACGGACATATCCCAACGCGTCGTCGGGAGTGACCAGTGTCTTCAAACCGATCCGGGCTTTCAGGCTTCCGCTTACCTGCAGACGGTTGCCTCCCATACCCAGAAAAGCATAGACAGCATCTGCGGTAGCCAGCGGAGTATCCCACACCTGTACCTGCTTCTGCTTCAGCAGCCATTGCTTCATGTCGCCCAACAAATGCTGGTCGGGAGCTATTCTCCAGATAGCTTCCATGGCAGCGACCTGTGTCGGTATCTTATAACTGTTCCAGGAATATCCTGCCTTCGAAGTATCGAAATATCTGCCCATTTCCGGAGTTGCAAGCATATATTCCTTCACAGACTGCAACAACAGTTCGGCCTGCCGCTTCTGTCCGTATGCATGCATGATGACCGCCAGCAGGGATTTTTCGTAAATGGAACATTCGGCAGAACAGTTGGTCAGCCGGGCCAGGAAGTAAGTATTGATTTCCTTATCAGCCTGTTTCCGTGCCGTTTCGTCCAAAGCACAGATATAAAGGTATTTCACAATCTGCTCATCCGGGCGTACCTGAATGTTGTTTTCCCGCTCCTGTATGCGCATCTGTTCATAAACCTTCTTCACCTCTTTTCGCAAATATCCCAGTGCACGTCCATATTGTGCTTCCATTCCGTCCGTCAGGGAAATATTCATTGCTTTCAGACGAGCCATCAGTTCCACAGTCTGAGTGGTGATGTAACGGCTGCCTTTCATTCCCTTATACCAGCTCCAGGATCCGTCCGTCAGCTGAAGTGTCCGTAACTTGTCCGCAGCCTGCTGCAAACGGGAACTCATGCCGTTCAGATCAAACAGCAGGGCTATGCGCCGTTTCTGCTCAGCCTCATCAGCAGCTTCAGCCACCCAGGGTGTTTCGGTCAGCAGCAGATCTTTCAGATCACTGTTTTTCTCCAGATTGCTCATCAGTGTTTCCTGATCCTTTCCGGACTTCTTCCAGGATTCAAATACACGGCTGATAGCCGGATTGGCTTCCACCAGCACACCGGCAAGCCGGTTGGCATAATATGCCGTTGCCCAGGCCACAGCATCATCGGTTGAAGGATTTCCGACCACCGGCAAAGCCTGAACAGCATACCAGTCGGGGTTGGCCGTCAGTTCCACAGTCAGTCTCTTTCCGGAGCTGTCCGGCTCCGACCGTTGAAAAGGTTTTCAGTTTTCACTGTCACCCCTTCCTTGCCATTCAACTGCAAGGACAAGGTTTCGGTTATCCACTGCTTGTCTGTCAGCACAGGAAGATAATGCTGCTCGCCATCGCTGAACTTACCTGCATCGGCAGTTATCTTGCAAACCAGTACATCGTAACGGTCATTCACATGATAGGTAAAGGAAGCTGCACTGCTCTGTCCCTCCTTAACCGAAAACTTCTGTGTCGAGAAGAATACCAGACGGTCCGTTACCGGATCGTACATACGCAACGTCAAGGTTCCGCTGACATCTTCCATAGACAGATTGACCAGAGACACCGGAATCTTCGCCTCATCGCCCATTCGCAGGAAGCGGGGCAGATTGGGCTGCACCATGAAATCTTTGCTCGTTCGGGCTGAACCTGAGATCTGGCCATAATCCATTTCCTGAGTATGTGCAAATCCTTGGAAGCGCCATTCGGTCAAAGCTTCCGGAGAAACGAATGAGAAACTTACCTTTCCCAACGAATCGGTACGCAAATAAGGATAGAAAAGGCTGTTTCCGAGAAGTTATTTCGCAAAGCCGTTCCGGCTGTCTGTGCAGTCCCTTCTCCGAAAGTGGCATCAGTCGGCAGAGCAGCCTGATCCATACTTATCAGTTCTTCTTCGAACACTACGTCGGAAACAGAACCGGATGCCGCATTACGGGCGCTTTCTTCCACACTGGCCAATACGGGTACGGCCTGTGCCTTGTACATCCGTGTCGGATACAGATAAGACTGACCGAAGAGAGAGGAACGATACAAACGGCTGTACTCTTCCTCACCCAGCAAGTTAAATCCGCGACCAGGATACTTTACAGGCAGGCTGCTGTGCAGATAAGCCTGATGTCTGATGCCCGCCATCGCCGGCCATGTGCCCGGCAAGATACGGTTGAAGGAAAGACTGAAAGCCCAATTATGTGCAAACAGTTTATCCAATGATGCGTCATACATAGAAGCCAGGAAGGCTGCACGTACCGGATTACCTTCCGCATCGGCTACTGACAGGTCCATTCTTCCTGCCCGCCCGGAACAAGTCTATCGCGGAATGTTTCCCACTTCAACTGTAGTTTTTTCTCCGGACGGGGGCGGAGCAAGGCTACCTGATGAGTATATAATTGTCCCTTGCGCAAGAAAGTGAATACAACCTGCAAGCCGTCACCGTATTCGGGTTTCCAGGAATACGTGAACTTTCTGATTTCCCGGTTCAGCGGAATGCACTGCGTTTCAATCCGCTTTTCACTAGAATATACATTGACAAACAGCCGGACATCGGACTCACTGCTGCCTATATACAACGCAGCCTCCTTACCTTCTTCCCAGCCTGAAGTATCTTCATAGAACCAGTCTGTGGTTTCCACCGGCAGACGGACATCACTCAACGAGAAGAGAATGAAGTCTTGTTCGGCACTACAGGGACGACCCTGAGAGTCCGTTGCACTGATTTTCATCCGGTAACGTCCTGAAGCAAGGCCAGCAAGTCTTCAGGAACAAAGGAATGCTGAGCTTCCTGCTTTCCTTCGCAAACCAACGTTCCCGTTTCTTTTTCTTCGTTCAGGGTAAATATCTGATAAGTCACTTCCAGCTGTACGGGCTGATGGTTCAGGTTCAATGCCTGGAACTGGATCTTCTCCCGTTTCTCACGGGCTACCCGTTCCGTAAGCCCCTTGACCAGCAAGCTACAGACTGTTCACCGACCGGCAAAGCCAGTTCGCCCACCTGTGTTTCTCCAGCTCCGTCAGTTACCGCAGCCGATACCTTATATATATAGTACGGACGTTCTATGTTCTGATTATCCATTTCAGGACGCTTCAGACAAATCTGCAAAGAGAATGTTCCGTCGGCAGATGTCTCAACTTCTCCCGACATCAAATCCAATTCTCCGGAAAAAGCACGCCACAACCACGCTCTGGAACACGTCAGCTGATAACGGACTTTGGCCAGACGTACCGGCGCCCCGGCAAAAGTCTTGGCCGTTCCCTTTACCGTCAGCGTATCACCCATGCGATAAGAAGCGGTGTAGGGTTCAAAGACAACATCAAATGTGGGGCGCTTGTATTCTTCTACCCGGATGTAACGCGCGGAAAGCCCCTTTACGGACACGGAGAAATTTCCCGGAAGTACCTGCTGAGGAAGTACAAATTCTGCGGAGAAGGTTCCGAATTCATCGGTTCTGACTACAGCTTCCGAGACTTTACGGGTGTGTGAATCCGAAAGTATCACTTCACATTCCTCACCTTTCAGTACCCGGACAGAGTCTCCGGTCTGTCCATACAAAATACCTGAAACCTGCACGGTCTGTCCGGGACGATACAAAGAACGGTCGGTAAACAGAGTTGCCTGCCGCTTCATTTCCCCCTGCTTTTTCTCCGGGAAATAAAGAACAGACCGGGACAAGCTTATCGGCATATAGTCATTTCCCGGCGTACGGACATTGCAAAAGAAGCCGGAACCGAGGGTATCAGGAATAAGCACACGTCCGTCACTACCGGTCCGGTAAGCTGTCATTCCCTCGTAGCCGCCCTCTTTTGACCGGTAAATTACAATTTCAGCTTCCGGTACAGGATGCCCGCTCAACTGATCAACGGCTGTCAGTTCCAAAGTCTTGCCGGATACAGGAGTCAGCAGACAGGCATAAGGTGAAACATAAAGTAATGTATAATCCGGTTCCAGTTTTCCTTCAGGTACCTGCTTGAGCATATAAATACCGGGACCGGGAGTATGCAAGCGAAGTGTATCTGTCTTTTCCTTGTAGTCGGGGGTCGCCTGCAAAACATACGTGCGGGAAGCAACCTTCCGGCCATATTGATTTATCAATACTTTTTCTTTCAGACTCCCGTTCAACACCGGTGAAGCAGGAGACAGTTTCAGACGATAAAGCTCGAAGGTTACCTTTTTCAGATTCCGATAACAAACTGTCAGATCCACATCCTGATTGGGATAGACAAAAGGAAGTCTGGCGTACAAAGAAGGAGCCAGAACCTCATCAATCTGACATTGCAGATTTTCAGCTGCCTGCGAACGAGGGTAAAGCCGAAGTCCTTCACGGGCCGTTTCCAGCTGACGTACCCGATCTCCCTGCTGACCATAACTGTCAGCCAGCTTCACATACACATCTGCACAAGCTTCCAGACCTTTATATTCTTCGGTCCATGCTTTCAACTGTTTCTGAACTTCCTGAAGGGACACCCCATACAGGCCCGTAAGCCGTTCCTGCTGATACATCAGCCGGGCCAGTCTGGTCAACAGAACTCCCGAACGGTTGCTGTTCTCTTTCTCATAAAAAGCAATCAGCCGGTCATACAAAGCCAGAATTTCTCTCTGTATATCGGAATTTCTGTCGGCATTCGTCCATGTCCATTCATCAGCAAGGCTCCGGACAGCTCTTCGGGTCAGCAGATCGAACATGTTATCCAGCTGAAAGGTCTCACTCAGCTGACCGGATTCTGTCATCGGACGATAGTCTTTGGCTGAAGTACGTCCCAGCACCTCCACATCGTGCAACGACTTGCGGAAGTACGAAATGGCTTCATCAACATCATCCTGAAATACATTCTGTACTTTATTTCCCAATAAACTATAAAGCACGGCACGCGTCACCGTATCGGTTTCCGTTTCTGCCCATATCTTCAGGCTGTCCCGTTCAGCCTGAAGACTGTCACGTGACAAAGCAACACGATACTCCGCACGAACCAGCCAGGCTTTCATCATCTGCGGACGATTTTCCTCCTTCCGGGCTAAAGCATAGATACGGTCTACCGCATCGATCACGGAACGGGGCAAGTCTTTCTCCTGCAGTCCTTCTACTTCCTTCCACAATCGGTCATAGTTCTGCGCCTGTACAGACGTCAGTCCAAAGCTGAATAAAATCATCAGCCGACCAGGCAAACTATCTTCTTCATAACTTCTTCGCTTTAGTTTCTGATACTTTGATTTTTATAAAATAACAAAAAAAAACTCAGATTACTGCATGGAAAGCTATTAAAAGAATTGAAAACGAAAGGATTTATCACAAAATAGAGCATCTTTCCCCTAAGAAGAATACGGACAACCGTCTGACAGGAAATACAAGTATTAACGGAATCATGCGGTCATTGGCCCGAACCGTGCAGCCGTTTCCACACATCGTACCGTTCAGGCTAGGATAAAAAAAAAGGAGTCCGCTGTACTCCAACCTTTATTAACCTTAAATCTAATACCATGAAAAACACGATGCAAAGGTAGGTGTTTTTCGGATATCTTCAATACCCTCCCTGCTATTTCCGATGTTTTATAACATATTTTTAGAACCTTTACATCCCTTAATAAAAAAATCCCGGTTATTCTCTCTGGAATAAAAAGAATAACCGGGTATCTGTTTTTCCGTAGAAAATTATTTCAACGGTGTATTTTCCAATGTTGCAATCAGGAATTCATAGAACTTGGTAACAGACGGAATCAGGCAGCGTTCTTCCGGAGTATGCGGACACTGAAGTGTCGGTCCGAAAGAAATCATATCCAAACCTGGAACTACCGCACCAATGATACCGCATTCCAAACCGGCATGAATTACTTTTACAGAAGGAATTTCACCGAACTGTGCCTTATAAGATTCTTTCATGGCATGAAGAATCGGAGAGTTGACATCCGGCTCCCAACCAGAATAACCGCCGGAACGAACTACCTGCATACCTGCCATTGAGAAGCAGCTTTCGATGGCTGTATTGCGATAATCTTTCATTGACTCACGAGAGCTGCGGGTCAGCACCTTGATGGCAGCTTTTCCATTGCCGATTTCTACGATGGCAGATTGGAAGATGTTTCCACTGTATCCGGAATAGTCGGAATAAAAACGTTCCACTCCGTTCGGACAAGCAAAGATAGCATCTACCAGATTGTCCCGAATTTCATCAGGAACCATCATCTTAGGCAGTTCAACCCGTTCAGCGGTAAAGCTCAGTCCGTCTTCAATGGTAGCGAACTCATCGCGCCAAACCTGTTCGCACTCACCAACAAAAGCCAATACATCGTCAACTTCCGATGCCGGCACCGTGATGACAGCTTCACACTCGCGAGGAATGGCATTACGCATGTTGCCACCTTCCCAGGAAACCAGACAAGCCTCATCGTATGTGATAACCTGATTCATGAAACGCGCCATCAGCTTATTGGCATTGGCATGTCCCCAGCCGATCTGAATACCGGAGTGACCTCCACGCAGCCCCTTCAATGTAACTTTCAGCGCTACGTCTTCAGGATCGGTTTCTTCTTCCTTATATTCCAAAGTAGCCGTCAGATCTTCACCTCCGGCGCATCCTATATACAGTTCACCTTCTTCTTCCGAGTCAAGATTCAGCAGGATTTCGCCTTCCACCGTACCAGGTTTCAGACCAAAGGCTCCATACATTCCGGTTTCTTCGTCAGCAGTGATCAATGCCTGCAGCGGACCATGCTTCAGAGTCTTGTCTTCCATAACAGTCATGATGGCGGCAACACCCATACCATTATCCGCACCGAGTGTTGTTCCTTTGGCTCTTACCCATTCACCGTCCACGTAAGTCTGAATCGGATCATTCTCAAAATCATGCTGTGTGTCCTTGTTTTTCTGTGGAACCATATCCATGTGAGCCTGCAAAATCACAGTCTTGCGGTTTTCCATGCCCGGAGTTGCCGGTTTGCGGTAAATGATATTTCCGGCTTCATCCTGGAAAGTTTCAACACCTGCATTCTTACCAAACTCCAACAAGAATGCTGAATTTTCTTCAAATGTCCCGACGGACGGGGAATCTGAGTCAATGAATAGAAATGCTTCCACACATTCTGTGGAGCCAAAGAAAGAATTTCACTCATAAAGTTTTGGTTTGTTAATCAATGTTTTCTATTTATCAGCGGCAAAGCCACCAGTCCATAAATACCTAACAAAATTAATAAAAAGGTTTGAATTCCATGCACAAGTAAGGCAAATATTCCGGCATCTCCCTTATTTACCCCATACATCATCCATCATTGTGATGACCGCAAAATGCCAGGGACCCGCCCCGTTAGGAGTAGGAACAGCCACAGCAATACTGCCAACGACGAACATGACCAGGGCCGGCATCAGTCCCAGATCTGCAGAAAAATCAAAACTGAAAAGACTGACATAGAACTGCAAAAAGTAACTGGCCCAGATTCCGACCGTATAGAGTATGAAAAGCGGCGGATTCTTCACCTTCCGCAAGGAAAGACATCCCTGCCAGATATCTCCCATAATGCCGCGTACCCGGGCAAAGATGGTCAGATTACGCAAAAGGAAATAAGCCAGTACACACGCTGCCAGCAGACAAAGCAAGGTGATGTAGAAGTTGGTGGACGTAAACAAATGGGTAAAGAAAGCCGCATTGGTACCCGTCTTTTCAAAGAAAGCAGCAAATACCTTGGTCTGCATCAGGAGAGTCACTCCAGTTATCAGCAGGACACAGACCGTATCAATGAGACGTTCCGTAACGACCGTTCCCAAAGACTTGGAAAAGGAAACTCCGTCATACTTAGCCAGAATTCCACAACGAGAAACTTCACCGACGCGGGGCAGAACCAGATTGGCAGCATACGACACAAAGATGGCGTACACGCTGTTTGCCTGCGGGGATATTCTCCCAAAGGAGCCAGAGCCAGATTCCAGCGCCAGCCTCTGAACAAATGGCCGGTCACTCCAAAAACAAGAGAAAACAACAGCCATCCATAATTCACGCCTCCATTCATGACTTCCCACACGTGCCGAAAGTCAAAGCCATGATAAGTCCAGATCAGAATAACCGCTCCCAATCCTAAAGGGAGCACCACCTGCAAGACTTTATTAAATCGTTTTTTTAAACCAGTTCGTTCCAAAATCAATCTATATATAAAGATTAATGCTTAACTTTGCACGATGCAAAGATAATATTTACTGCAAACAATCTCGGTTAATCGCCAGAATAATTATAAAACGAAATGAAATCAGTCAAGCCTAAGAAGTTTTTGGGACAACACTTCCTGAAAGACCTGCAAGTAGCCCAAGACATTGCCAACACCGTAGATGCATGCCCTGAGCTTCCGATCCTGGAAGTCGGACCGGGTATGGGAGTACTCACCCAGTTCCTCATGACCAAGGAAAGACCGCTCAAAGTGGTGGAACTCGACTTTGAATCCGTGGCCTATCTGCGCGAAAACCTTTCCTGCTTTGGGAAACAACATCATTGAACAAGACTTTCTAAAAATGGACCTGGCTCAACTGTTCGAAGGAAAACCTTTCGTGCTGACGGGTAATTATCCATACAATATCTCCAGTCAGATTTTTTTCAAGATGCTGGATTATAAAGACTGATCCCCTGTTGTACGGGAATGATCCAGAAAGAAGTGGCCGAACGCATGGCAGCTGGTCCCGGCAGCAAGACTTATGGTATCCTGAGCGTACTGATCCAGGCCTGGTACCGGGTGGAATATCTGTTTACAGTCCACGAACATGTTTTCAATCCGCCTCCCAAAGTGAAAAGTGCAGTCATCCGCATGACACGCAACGAGACTCAGGAACTGGGATGCAATGAGAAACTGTTCAAGCAAATCGTCAAGACGACATTCAACCAGCGACGAAAAACCTTGCGCAATTCGATTTCACCCATTCTGGACAAGACCAATCCGCTGATGGCTGATCCCATTTTCAATAAGAGACCGGAACAATTGTCCGTACAGGAATTCATTGACCTGACCAACCGGGTGGAACAAGCTCTGAACACCGAACCAACTGAATAAAATAACCCCACGCTCCGCGTGCCTAACCAAGAAAGCAAGCCTTATGGAAAACGAAGAATTGAAAAACGTTTCCGAACTGAATTGAAAACAAGGAATCGGACAAACATAAAGGAACTGCTGAAGAACCTGCACCCTGCAGATATCGCTGAATTGTGCAATGAACTCGATGCCGAAGAGGCGCGTTTCGTCTACCTGTTGCTAGACAACGAAACGGCAGCCGACGTGCTCATTGAAATGGACGAAGACGTACGAAAGCGTTTTTCTGGAACTTCTTCCTTCGGAAACCATTGCCAAACGTTTTTGTAGACTACATGGATTCGGACGATGCCGTAGACATCATCCGGGAAATGGACGAAGACAAACAGGAGGAAGTACTTTCGCACATTGAGGACATCGAACAGGCCGGTGACATTGTTGACTTGCTGAAATACGACGAAGATACGGCCGGCGGTCTCATGGGTACGGAAATGGTGATCGTTAACGAAAACTGGAGTATGCCCGAATGTCTTCGCGAAATGCGTATCCAGGCAGAAGAAATGGATGAGATCTATTATGTGTACGTGGTGGACGACGGACGAACGGTTGCGCGGTGTATTTCCGCTCAAGAAAATGATTACCAGCCCTTCTGTTTCGAAGGTCAAGCACGTCATGAAAAAAGATCCGATCTCCGTGCATGTGGACATGCCCGTTGAAGAAGTAGTTCAGACCATTGAAAAATATGACCTGGTGGCCGTTCCGGTTGTGGACAGCATCGGGCGTCTGGTGGGAAGAATTACCGTTGATGACGTGATGGATGAAGTTCGTGAACAGGCAGAACGTGACTATCAGTTGGCATCCGGTTTGTCACAGGACGTAGAATCCGACGATAATGTTTTCCGTCAGACCACAGCACGTTTGCCATGGCTGCTCATCGGAATGCTGGGCGGAATAGGCAACTCCATGATTCTCGGAAACTTCGATACGACCTTTGCCGCCCATCCTGAAATGGCACTTTACATTCCGCTGATCGGTGGTACGGGAGGAAATGTGGGAACGCAGTCATCGGCTCTCGTCGTACAAGGACTGGCCAACAGCTCCCTCGACGCAGGAATACATTCAAGCAGGTACTGAAAGAAAGCGTTGTAGCCCTGATTAATGCAACCATCATTTCCATGCTGGTATACATTTATAATTTTATCCGTTTCGGAGCCAGTGCAACCGTCAGTTATTCGGTATCGATCAGTCTTTTTGCCGTAGTCATGTTCGCATCCATCTTCGGAACTCTTGTTCCCATGACACTGGAAAAACTGAAAATAGACCCGGCCATTGCTACCGGTCCGTTTATCTCCATTACCAATGACATCATTGGCATGCTGATGTATATGGGAATTACCGTATTGCTTTCCTAAACAAAAGCACTTCGCACCCGGCAGGTTATAACCTCCTTCCCGTCTGATTTCACTGAGAAGACAGAAGGTTAGTTATACTTGCGGGTGCGATTTTATTTTTATGCTTTTAAACATCTTTATTAACCTTTTAAGCAGAAGGAAGAAAAATAACTTGCAAAAAAATATGAAAATAAGATTTTATTCTTTTAATTTGTGGGTATTCTAGTAAAATTAAAAGATTATTCTTTCAAAATCTACATACGATGGAACTAAATGAAAACAACCGCCCACTAACTGAAGTGCCAGCCAATGAAATGCCTGAAACTTCGGTCCAACCGTTGCTGACGCCTCTCAAGCCAGATATCCTCAGCGAAAAAGCAAAGAAGAAGTTATAGAACGCTTGAAGGAAATCATTGCGGACAACTGCAATGCAGACAAACAGGAAATTGATTTACTCAAACAAACGTTTTACAAGTTGCATAAAGCCGAACAGGATGCCGCTCAAAAAGATTTTGTCAATAACGGAGGAAAAGCCGAGGCATTCATTCCGAAACCGGATTCACTGGAAGGCGAATTCAAAAGTCTCATGGGTTCCATCAAGGAGAAACGTAATGAACTGATGGCCGCACAGGAAGAAGAAAAAGAAAAGAACCTGGCCCGAAAACTTGAGATTCTGGAGAAGATTAAGAACATTGCGGAATCACCGGAAGAAGCAGGAAAAACATACAATGAATTCAAACAGCTCCAGCAGGAATGGAATGACATCAAACTGGTTCCCGCTACGAAAGTCAACGAACTCAGAAAGAATTACCAGCTCTATACAGAAAAGTTTTATGACATGCTGAAACTTAATTATGAGCTGAGAGAATATGATTTCAAAAAGAATCTGGAGCAGAAACAATATCTCTGTGAAGCAGCAGAAAAGCTGGCCGACTATCCGGATGCCATTTCAGCATTCCATCAGTTGCAGAAGCTGAGCCAGGAATTCCACAGCATCGGTCCCGTAGCAAAAGAACTGCGTGATTCGATCTGGAGCAGGTTCAAGGCTGCCTCAGCTGTCATCAACCGCCGTCATCAGCAATATTTCGAATTGCAGAAAGAAGCTGAACAGAACAACCTCGACCAAAAGACTGTTATCTGTGAGATCATAGAAGGTATGGAATATGATACCTTCAAGACATTTGCGGACTGGGAAGACAAGACTAAGGAAATACTTGCCTTGCAAGCTAAATGGAAGACCATCGGCCCTACCCCGCAGAAAATGAACACAAAGATTTTCGAACGTTTCCGTGCTGCGTGCGACAATTTCTTTAAGCAGAAGGCTGCTTTCTATAAGTATATCAAAGAAAACATGGCCAAGAATCTGGAAAAGAAAAAAGCCTTGTGCGAGAAAGCTGAATCGCTGAAAGACAGTACAGACTGGAAAGAAACGGCACAGATCCTTACCCAATTGCAGAAAGAATGGAAAACGATCGGTCCTGTGGGACAGAAACATTCCGAATCTGTCTGGAAACGTTTCATCGGCGCCTGTGACTATTTCTTCAGTCAGAAGAACAAAGCTAATTCTTCCCAGCGTTCCGAAGAAGTAGAGAACCTGACGAAAAAAGAAAATATCATCAAACAGCTTGAAGAACTGAATGCTGCAGGCACAACAGATGACGGAACGGCAGAACAGGTCAGAGCACTCATGAAAGAATGGAACAAGGTAGGTCACGTTCCGTTCAAGGAAAAAGACCGGCTGTATAACGCTACCACACAGCAGTGGATAAGCTTTTTGAACGTTTAAACCTGTCTGCTTCAGAAAAGAAACTGAACAGCTTCAAATCAGGATTAAGCAACGAAAGGAACCTGTATAAAGAACGTGACAAACTGGTTCGTACATACGAAGGCCTGAAAAACGACATCAAGACGTATGAGAACAACCTGGGCTTCCTGAACTCTTCTTCACAGAAAGGAAGCTCACTCGTCACAGAAATCAACCGGAAGATTGAACGGCTGAGAGCTGACCTGTCACTTGTACAAAAGAAAATTGAAGCCATTGACGAAGCATTGAGAGGACAAAACTAAACTGCTCTCCGCCTGCCTTCTGCAAAGAAAGGTTTACCGCCGCTGGAAACGGAATTTCTTTTTCCAGCAGCAAAACCAGAAAATCCGATAAAAAACGTTCGGCGTAAGAGAAAAGAACGAAATGTTTTTCTACTTAAAACGCCCGAAACGTTTTTAAAAAAAGCCCGAAGGCCTTTGAAAA
>ENA-OQAA01000502-OQAA01000502.1-human-gut-metagenome-genome-assembly--contig:-NODE-502-length-26395-cov-3.218669_pt1 | contig 26395 bp, 32 predicted proteins | sample MGYA00242489_ERZ504515 | MGnify/ENA primary metagenome ERZ504515 (study PRJEB26092, sample SAMD00036237) | human gut metagenome | host: Homo sapiens | study: EMG produced TPA metagenomics assembly of... | reverse complement strand
AGTCAAGAAGAATTGTATGATAAATTTCATTTGAGTTCCAATATGTTTGATATAGGGACATATATTTCTCAAAGTGAATCTTTGGACTTCTTACAAAATAAGTATAAAAATAGAAAAGATTCTGTATCTTCTCTTTTAGATGACACCGAGATAACTGATAAAATTCAAATGCTGAAATCGGTTCAAGAACATATTCTTGGAAGAGTAGAAAAAGAAATTGGGGATAAAGAAAAACAAATAGGTGTAGTAAGTCAAAGAGTAAATGAGATAAAACGTCAGACAGATCACATTGTTATGAATGCAGAACTGCCAGGGGAAAATATACGATTATTTGACGAAGATGAATATGAATTTGATGTCATAAAATTAGACCAGGGAGTTACATATGAGACTGTTATTCAGCAGCTTAAACAAATTGAAGGTTTATAGAAAACTATGAAGAATACCTTCGATATAAAGATAATGCTATCATAAGGGAATTGAAAGCATCACCGAAACGATTATATATGGCATTGTTTTATCGACAGGAGATTGAATTACTTAATAAAAAAGAAAGTCTCATAAAAGAGTTAAATAAGAGCAAAGAATTATTGACGAATTATAGCAATAATGTCTGGTCAGTAGATGAAACATTGTTCAATAAGATTAAAATAAAAGCAGAAATTATAGCACAAATAAAAACATTATTATTGAACCAGAAAAAAGAACAAAGTCAATTGGATGATGCTGATAAGGTTCTGGCACAGATGACAAAGGCACGAAGGGACTTATTAAAGAATTTTATAATGCTGCGGAGTCTGGAAAGTTTGATAAAAACAAATGCCCATTGTGTGGAACGGATTTTACGGATATAGATTCAGCTATTATAGAAACAGAACGATTTATAAAAAATATTCATACAGATGGGATAAAAATAATAGAAGATATTGAGACACAAATAACAAATTTATTTCAAAAAGAAATTATTCCTATGTTGAAAGTGTTTCTTGAGGAAAATAAAGTACTAATAAAAATGGATGATACTTTATCAGGATGTAAGAATTTAGCGGTGGAGAAATTACAGCAGTTGTTGGATAAGGTAAAAATATCAGAGTTTAAATCTCAGGGAATAGAAAAATTTGATATTGAAGAATTTTCTCAACAATATGAAAACTTATTGAAAGAACTTCAAGAAAAGGAAGTTCCAAATAAAATTATTTTTCAAGAAAAGCAGGTTGAATTGTATAAATCCATTCACAATACCTATTATCATAATGAAAAACCGTATCACACAGTGGGAGAGTTACAAAGCAAGGAACAATATGTTGCAAAGTTATTTAATGATAATCTTTCTCAGCAGCTTTCTACGGAAGAGGCCCGACTAAGAAAACTAAAAAGAGATTATGAGGAATACAAGAATAAAACAAAGGATATGACAGATGCAATAAAAGTATTGGTTGGTAAATATGAAGATGCGAATAAAGAATATCAAACACAGCTTCTTAATGCAATTAAAAATTCCTTTAATGGTGTATAGTGGAAGGATTATACAAAATTATCCGTTAGGGTTGGGAATTAGAGCAGTCATTAAAACCAATCAGTTAGTATTTGAAGCAGCTTCTAAGAGTGGAAGTGATGTTTATAATATTTTAAGTACAGGACAATTGAATGGTCTTTCGATTGCGCTTTTACTTTCAATAAAAAATGTGTATGGTGATACGAAAGGGTTAGACATTTTACTGATAGATGATCCACTTCAAACAATTGATGATATTAGTGCAATTTCGCTTGCGGATTTGTTGACACAGCAGGGAATAGGGCAAATTGTATTGTCTACGCATGAGGAGGCAAAAGCAGCATTGCTACGATATAAATTTAAACATGCAGGAATGAGTGTTCGGGAACAGAACATGCAAGCGCTCTACATGAAAACAGTGACGGAAGAATAGAAGAGAGAGGAAAGCTAGTAGTGAAGGAATAAGACTTTTCTACTAGCTCTTCTTATTGGAAGTGATACACAGTACACAAATGTACATACCGTTAAAGCCCCTATTTTCAAAACATAAAGGGGTAGGGGTACAGTTTACGGACGAGCCAACCGGAAGCCTTGACGAAGATACCGCAATGGCAATTATGGACATTCTGGAAGAAAACGTACACAAGATGAACAAGTGTGCTGTTATTGTCACCCATTCTAATGAGATTGCAAAAAGAGCTGACGTTATCTTTCGTTTGAAACGCGGTGAATTGAAAACTGCTCCGTAAAGTGGCAGGCTGAAGCAACCTTTTCTTTTTCTCCACATATAGTAATGAAAAAGGGAAGTTTGTCATGGAGAAAGTAAAAAAAGCGGTTACCTATTGTCAGAATACGGCAAAGAACGAACTCTATACCGGAAAAGGCGTCGGTGTGGCAATTCTGGATACCGGCGCCTGCCTGCATCTGGATTTTGGAAGCCGCATCCTTGCCTTCAGGGATTATGTCAGAGGGTGGACCATGCCTTATGATGATAATGGTCATGGAACTCATGTGGCAGGGATTATCGGAGGCAATGGCAGAGCCAGCAGAGGAAGGTACTGCGGCATTGCCCCTGGATGTAGCCTCATTCCGATAAAAGTGTTAGATGAAAAAGGGAACGGAAAAAAGGAATCTGTGATTCATGCCATGGACTGGATTGAAAAAAACAGAGAAAAGTATAATATCCGTGTCGTGAATATTTCTGTTGGCAGTACCACCCAGGGAGAAAATCAGGATTTGATTGAAGCAGTGGAGCATATCTGGGATATCGGTCTGGTGGTGGTGGCGGCAGCGGGAAATCTGGGACCCAAAAGAGGAAGTATCACTGCACCGGGCTGCAGCCGGAAGGTGATTACAGTGGGAGCCTCAGATATGGTCATGGAGAATCAGGGGATTTCCGGCAGAGGGCCAACCAGGGAATGTATCAGCAAACCGGATATTGTGGCTCCCGGCAATGGGATTATCTCCTGTGCCTATAAGGCAGGTGTTTCTTCTTATGCGGCAAAAAGCGGTACTTCCATGTCTACCCCTGTGGTGACAGGAGGGATTGCGCTTTTACTGGAAAAAGAGCCCGGTCTTACCAACCTGGAGATTAAGAAACGACTAAGGGATACAGCAAAAGACCTGGCTATGCACACAACTTACAGGGATGGGGATTCTTTCACCTTCCTTCTTTTTTATCCGGAAAATAATATAACTTCAAGTTATGACTGCTATGGTATTGTAAAAAGTGTATTGACATATTTTGTATTATTGTATACAATGATACAAACATTTTAATGCAATAACTTAGCAGATGAATGAACAAACAGAGAAGATAGGAGTGTGCGTGATGATTAACAGAGCTGTCAGAATGAATTATCATACAAATTTACTGGAATTAGAGGAGCATATGTATCCCCTGGTGGATGTGGAATCACCAAATGTTTTCCGCAATCTGTTCCCCTACTGTGAAGTACCAAAGATTGCTTTTAATGACCGAATCGTCCCACACCATATGCCGGATGATATCTGGATTACAGACACAACCTTCCGGGATGGACAGCAGTCCAGAGCGCCTTATAGCACCAGTCAGATTGTGCGAATCTACGAATACCTTCATAAACTGGGAGGACCAAATGGAAAAATCCGTCAAAGTGAATTCTTTCTTTACAGCAAAAAAGACAGAGACGCTGTTTATAAATGTCTGGAAAAGGGCTATCAGTTTCCTGAGATTACCAGTTGGATTCGGGCAAATAAGGAGGACTTCCAACTGGTAAAAGATATTGGACTTAAGGAAACCGGAATTCTGGTTAGCTGTTCCGATTATCATATTTTTTACAAAATGAAAATGACCAGAAGACAGGCTATGGAGCATTATCTTTCTGTAATACGGGAATGTCTGGAAACTGGTATCAGTCCCAGGTGTCATTTGGAGGATATTACCAGGGCGGATATTTACGGGTATGTCATTCCCTTCTGTCTGGAATTAACAAAGCTTATGGAAGAATATTCGATTCCTGTTAAAGTACGCTGCTGTGATACTATGGGCTATGGAGTCAACTATCCGGGGGCTGTGATTCCCCGTTCTGTTCCTGGCATTATTTATGGAATTATGACCCATGCAGGGATTCCTTCTGAGCTCATTGAATTTCATGGTCACAATGACTTTTACAAGGCTGTAAGTAATTCTACCACAGCCTGGTTATACGGTGCCTGTGGAGTTAATTGTTCCCTTTTTGGTATCGGAGAGCGTACCGGAAATACGCCGCTTGAGGCTATGGTGTTTGAATATGCCCAGTTAAAAGGCACTTTGGATGGTATGGACACCACAGTGATTACAGAGCTGGCAGAATATTATGAAAAAGAAATTGGTTATGAGATTCCGGCCAGAACACCTTTTGTGGGAAGTGCCTTTAATGTCACCCGGGCGGGAATTCATGCTGACGGGCTCTTGAAAAATGAAGAGATTTATAATATCTTTGATACAGAGAAATTTCTTCACCGCGGGCCACAGGTTGCAGTTTCCAAAACCTCCGGTCTGGCAGGAATCGCTCACTGGATTAATAATCATTTTCACCTTGCAGAGTCAAAGCAGGTAGACAAAAACAGTCCCCTTGTGGCAGAGGTAAAATCCTGGGTGGATGCACAATACGAAGAGGGGCGTGTAACAGTGCTTACGGATGAAGAGCTTCTGGGTGTGATTGCACAGACCTGCAGCCGCCTGGGAATTAATTTGTAAAGGATGGAAAAAAGAAAGCATGGCAGGAGAATCATTACGGGGAAAAGTATTTGAGAAAATCAGAAATGATATTTTAAGAGGCAGATATAAAAAGGGTGACGAGCTTGTAGAGTGTACCATTGGTAAGGAATTAGGGGTCAGCAGAACTCCGGTAAGAGAGGCAATCCGGCAGTTGGAGCTGGAAGGACTGGTGCAGTTGATTCCAAACAAAGGCGCCTTTGTCACAGGAATTTCTGCCAGGGATGTGATGGATATGTATCTTATCCGGGCAAAACTGGAAGGGCTTTGCGCGGCTATGGCAGCCACCCACGTGACCAAGGAAACTTTGGACAAAATGGAGGAAGCCATTGTGCTGTCTGATTATTATGTGGAAAAGGGAAATTTCCAGCAGGTGTGCCAGCAGGACGGGGAATTTCACAAATTGTTATACGAAGCATCCCAAAGCCGGATTCTGGCTCACACCTTGTTAGATTTTCATCAATATCTGCAGAGAGTGCGTATGGCATCTGTAAAAGAAAGAAAACGTACCCAGCCTTCTGCCAGAGAACATAAACAGATTTTAGAAGCAATTCGAAGGGGAGACGAAAGAGCAGCAGAGCAGGCCGCTTATGAACACATTACAAATACCATGGAAAATTTCAAAAATCTGGATTTGGAAAAGGTTTTAAAAGAAGAAATGAAATAGCAGGTGAAACAGAGCAGAGAGGAGAGAAAAGCATGGAAAAAATTAAAATGACAACACCTCTGGTGGAAATGGATGGAGACGAAATGACCAGAATTCTCTGGAAATGGATTAAGGAGGAACTGATTGAACCCTTTGTGGAGTTGAAAACCCTGTACTATGACCTGGGTCTGGAACATAGAAATGAAACCAATGACCAGGTAACCATAGATGCAGCCAATGCCACAAAGGAATATAAAGTAGCTGTAAAATGCGCCACCATTACACCCAATGCTGCCAGAATGGAAGAGTATCAGTTAAAAGAAATGTATAAAAGTCCAAATGGCACCATTCGTTCCATGTTAGACGGTACGGTGTTTCGGGCTCCTATTCTTGTGAAAGGAATTGAACCCTGTGTAAAAAACTGGAAAAAGCCCATTACTCTGGCAAGACATGCCTATGGAGATGTGTATAAAAATACAGAAATGGTTATTCCAAAGCCTGGCAAGGTAGAACTGGTCTATACTGCCAAGGATGGAACAGAAACCAGGGAACTGGTACATGAATTTACCGGGGCAGGAGTTGTTCAGGGCATGCATAATCTGGATGCTTCCATTGAAAGCTTTGCAAGAAGCTGTTTTACTTATGCCCTGGATACCAGACAGGATGTGTGGTTTTCTACCAAGGACACCATTTCTAAGAAATATGACCATACCTTTAAGGATATTTTTCAGGAAATTTATGAAAAGGAATTTCAGGAAGCATTCCAAAAGGCAGGGATTACCTATTTCTATACATTGATTGATGATGCAGTTGCCAGAGTAATGAAAGCCGAAGGCGGCTTTATCTGGGCATGCAAGAATTATGACGGAGATGTTATGAGTGATATGGTATCCTCTGCTTTTGGTTCCCTGGCTATGATGACTTCGGTTCTGGTATCGCCTCATGGATACTTTGAGTATGAGGCAGCCCATGGAACGGTACAGCGCCACTATTATAAACATTTAAAGGGAGAAGAGACTTCTACCAACTCCGTTGCCACCATTTTGCCTGGACCGGCGCTCTTAGAAAACGTGGGGAACTGGATGAGAACCCAGAACTGCAGACCTTTGCAGACAAGTTGGAGGAGGCGACCATTCGCGTCATTGAAGAGGGAAGCATGACAAAAGACCTGGCTCTTATTACAACGCTGGAACACCCGGTTGTTTTAAACAGCAAAGAGTTTATTCTGGCAATTCGTAAAGCGCTGGAAGCACAGGCTTCTTAAACGGCAGTTATCCATAAAAATAATATACCATAGACAAAGAGAAGAACTGGCTACTGTGCCAGTTCTTCCCACTTTTCGTAAAGTTCTTCTAATTTTTCTGCAATTTCTGCTTTTTCTTTTGACAGGGCAACGCATTTTGAGACATTGGTGGCAACCTGTGGGTCAGACATTTCTTCGTCAATTTCCTTATCCCTTGTTTCCAGCTCCTCAATTGGCTTTTTCTGTTTTTTCTAAATCATTTTCCCGCTTCCGCATACGTGCCTGTTCTTCTTTTTGCTGTTTCCAGTCCAGCTTTGTGGCAGATACGGTTTCCGGAACAAGCTCTTCCTCCTGAGAAGGAGCGTAAATCTGCGTTAATTCTTCCTTTTTTCCAGATAATAATCATAATTGCCAATATAATTTACCAGTCTCTGGTTCGTCAGTTCTAAAATTCTGGTAGCGGTTTTGTTAATGAAATAACGGTCATGAGAAACATATAGAACCGTTCCTTCATAATTATTCAACGCCTCTTCTAAAATTTCCTTAGAGGTAATATCCAAATGGTTGGTAGGCTCGTCCAAAATCAGGAAGTTTGCTTCTGAAAGCATAAGCTTTGCCAGGGAAACGCGTCCCCGTTCTCCACCGCTTAGGCAGATACCAGCTTGAATACATCATCTCCGGTAAACAAAAAGGCTGCCAGAAGGTTTCGGATTTCGGTATTGGTAAGTTTTGGATAGTCATCCTGAATTTCCTGGAAAATCGTCTTTTCCATATGCAGTACATGATGTTCCTGGTCATAATAGCCAATGTGAACCTTGCTGCCAAGATGGAAACATCCCTCATCCGCAGGAAGAAGCTGATTTAAAATCTTTAAAATCGTGGTTTTTCCGGTTCCGTTATTTCCAATAATTGCCACACGTTCTCCCCGTTTAACGGAAAAATTCAAGTCCTCAAACAAGGGGGTGGAAGGAAAGGATTTGCTTAAATGCTCTACGGTAAGTACGTCATTTCCGCTGGTAATTCTGGGGCGCAGAGAAATCCGCATGGAATCATCTACTTCAGCAGGCTTTTCCAGAACTTCTATCTTTTCCAGCATTTTTTCCCGGCTTTCTGCTCTTCGGATGGATTTTTCCCGGTTAAAGGACTTTAACTTTGCAATAACCTCTTCCTGGTGTTTGATTTCCTGCTGCTGGTTTAAGTAAGCTGATAAGCCGCTTTTCGGAGCATGGCCTTTTTCTCACTGTAGGCAGAATAATTTCCTGTAAAAGAGGTTACTTTGGCATTGTCGATTTCGATGATTTTAGTAGCGACTTTGTCCAGAAAATAACGGTCATGGGACACAATGAAAACCGCTCCCGGATAGTTTAGAAGATAAGTTTCCAGCCATGCAATGGAATCCATGTCCAAATGGTTGGTAGGCTCATCCAGCAGGATGATATCCGGCTTAGAGAGCAGCAGCCTGCCAAGGGCAACTCTGGTTTTTTGTCCACCGGAAAGAGTGGCAACCGGTTTTTCAAAATCTTCTTCAGAAAATCCCAGACCTTTTAAGACACCAACCAGTTCACTTTTGTAAGCATAACCGTTTTCCAGTTCAAACTCATGGGTAAGTCTGGAATAAGCTTCCATAAGCTTTGTCAGTTCTTCTCCTGTGGTGTGCTTCATTTGAAGTTCCATGTCCCGCATCCGGTCTTCCATATCCAGGATATGTTGTTTTACCTGAAGAAGAGAGTCATAGATGCTTAGCTGGCTGCTTAATTCCTGATGCTGTGCCAGATAACCAAGGGTTTTCCCTTTGGATAAAATCACCTGTCCGTTATCCGGAGCTAATTCTCCTACAATCATACGGAAAAGTGTAGACTTACCCGCACCGTTAATACCGACTAAAGCAGCTTTTTCCCGTTCTTCTATGTGAAAACTGGCGTCTTTTAGAATCGTAACGCCGTCAAAGGATTTTTCTATATTCTGACATGCTAAAATCATGAGGTATCATCTCCTTTTTGTGATAATCAGTATCTATTATATATCGGACAAAAGGAATTTGACAACAGATAAAATGAATAATATTGACTTTAATTTAACAATTCTATATAATGAAGCATAGAAATGTGTATTTTTGGGTACAGGAGGGTGAAACGTGGAGGAAAAGTGCATATCAAAAGCAGTAATAAAGAGACTACCCCGCTATTACCGATATTTAGGCGAACTCATAGAAGAAGGTGTAGAACGGATATCCTCCAATGAGTTAAGCGCCAAGATGCGGGTAACAGCATCGCAGATTCGTCAGGATTTAAACAATTTCGGCGGTTTTGGCCAGCAGGGGTATGGATATAATGTTCCGTATTTATATGAGGAGATTGGAAAAATCCTGGGTCTTGATAAAACCCATCATATGATTATCATAGGAGCCGGCAATTTGGGACAGGCTCTTGCAAATTATGTAAAATTTGAGAAACGTGGTTTTAAAATTGTGGGGATTTTTGATGTGAATCCGGTTTTAAAAGGAATTTCTATTCGCGGAAATGAAATCCGTATGATGGAGGAACTGCCTCAGTTTTTAAAGGAAGAAAAGGTGGAGATTGCTACCCTGACATTACCGAAAAACAATGCTGCGGAGGCAGCAGACCTTCTGGTAAAAAACGGGATTAAAGCCATCTGGAATTTTGCTCATCTGGATTTAAACGTACCAAAGGATGTGATTGTTGAAAATGTCCATCTTTCGGAAAGTCTGATGCGTTTATCCTACAATTTAAACTGTCAGGCAGCAGAGCAGGAGAAATAAAAAAAGAAAGGCTGGCGCGAAGAAAGATTGCGCCAGCCTTTTTTCAGAAAGGACTGGGTATGTCATGAAGCGGATTGTAACAGGAAAAGAAATGAAAGCTTTGGATCGTGATACCATAGAAGAAATGGGAGTTCCATCTCTGGTACTTATGGAGCGCGCAGGGCTGGCTGCCGCCAATGCATTAAGGGAGTCTGAGTTTCCTCTTGAGAAAGTGCTGATACTGTGCGGCAGCGGAAACAACGGAGCAGACGGGGTGGTGATTGCCAGACTTCTGCACTTATGGGGGTATCAAACCGATGTCTGCATTTTGGGAAATCCGGAACATTTTACGGAAGAAATGAAAAAACAGATAGATATTGGAAAAAAATATGGATTATCCTTTGTCAAGACTTTTCACCAAAAGGAATATACTACTATTGTAGATGCAATTTTCGGCGTGGGGCTTTCCCGTGAGGTAACCGGAATTTATGGGGAAGTAATAAGGAACCTGTCACACTACCAGGGAAAGATTTTGTCTGTGGATATTCCTTCCGGTATTTCAGCAGATACCGGACAGATACTGGGTTGTGCAGTACATGCAGATTTGACAGTTACGTTTGCCTTTTTAAAAGCCGGATTGTGTCTCTATCCCGGTGCGTCCTATGCAGGAAAGCTGCTGGTGGCAGATGTGGGGATTTATGCGCCGAAAAAAGAAGAAGGGTCTTCAGTCATTTTTGCCTGTGAGAAAAGAGACCTTGAGCACATTGTCAGAAAGCCGGAGGGAAACAAAGGTACCTTTGGAAAAATTCTGCTGGTGGCAGGAAGCAGCGGCATGTTTGGTGCTGCTTACCTCAGTGGCATGGCAGCTATGAGAACAGGAGCAGGTATGCTGAAAATCTGTACCAGAGAAGAAAACCGCAGCCTTTTTTCCTGCTTCCCGGAAGCAATGCTTCAGACTTATGGGGAGGATACGGATTTGCAGGAACTGTTGGCAGACAGCCTGGACTGGGCGGATGTAGTGGGGATTGGACCTGGGCTTGGAACCTCAAAACAGGCAGCAAAGCTTTTGGATATTCTTCTTACACATTGCCAGAAGCCCCTGGTTCTGGATGCGGATGCTTTAAATCTTCTAAAAGACCGCATTCCTAACTTAAAAGCACATACAGGCCAGGTGATGCTTACGCCTCACCTGGGAGAACTTGCCAGGATTTCAGGGATTTCCCCCGGTGAGTGGAAAAAAAATCCCCTGAATCTTACAAAAAGGCTTGCCAAAGAGCTTTCTGCTGTCTTAATATGTAAAGATGCCAGAACTGTCATCAGTACCCCAAAGGGAGAGACCTATATCAACCTCTCCGGAAATGACGGGCTTGCAACAGCGGGAAGCGGAGATGTTTTAACAGGCATTCTTCTGGGACTGCTGGCGCAGGGATATCCGCCTGAACAGGCAGCCAGTCTTGGGGTATACCTTCACGGGGCAGCCGGTGACCGGGCGGCAGACAAGATTGGAAAAGCCGCACTTTTGGCAAGTGACATTATACAAAGCGCAGGAGAACTTTTAAAGACTGCACAGAAAGAAGGAACACAATTATCATGAATATGCACAGCAGGATTCAGGCAGAAATTGACCTGGATGCCATGACGTATAACCTGGAACATATTAAGAAAAATTTAAAACCTGGAACCAAAATCATCGCTGTTTTAAAAGCAGACGGTTATGGACATGGGGCAGTTCCCCTTGGAAAAAGAATCCAGCAGGATCCTAGCGTCTGGGGAATTGCAGTAGCAACTGTAGAAGAGGGCATAGAACTGCGGGAAGCCGGAATTACCAGTCCCATCCTCATTTTGGGATATACTTATCAGGAGGATTACCAGAAAATCGTGGATATGGATTTCAGACCGGCTGTTTTTAAAAAGTCCATGGCACAGGAATTGTCAAAAGCAGCAGTAAGAGCCAGAAAAACATTGAAAATACATATTAAAATTGATACTGGTATGACCAGAATCGGCTACCGGAATGTGGAAACAGACGTTCCTGAAATTCTGGAAATTTCCAGGCTTCCCGGAATTGAAGTAGAAGGTATTTTTACCCATTTTGCAAGGGCAGATGAAACAGATATCGCCCCTGCCAGGATACAGTATGAAAAATTTCAGGAATTTCTTCATGCCCTGGAAGAAAAGGGGTTGTCCATTCCCATGAAACACTGTTCCAACAGCGCTGGAATTATCCGTATGCAGGAAGCGAATCTGGACGCTGTAAGGGCAGGAATTATTCTTTACGGTTTATATCCGTCTCCTGAAGTAGAGCAGGAACCAGTGCCTTTAAAACCACTTATGAGTCTGAGAAGTCACATTGCGTACATAAAAACCGTAGAGCCAGGCGTTGAAATCAGCTATGGAGGCATTTTTACAACAACCAGAAAGACCCGGGTAGCCACCATACCGGTGGGGTATGCAGATGGTTATGCCAGAGGGTTGTCTAATAAAGGCAGTGTGTTGATTCGCGGAAAACGGGCGCCGATTCTTGGAAGAGTCTGCATGGATCAGTTTATGGTGGATGTTACGGATATACCAGAGGCCAGGGAACTGGATCAGGTGACCCTTCTTGGAAGAGACCAAAAGGATTGTATCACCATGGAAGAACTGGGAGATCTCTCCGGCAGATTTAACTATGAATTTGCCTGCTGTATCAGCAAACGGGTGCCGCGGGTTTACCGGGAAACAAAACAGAAATAAAAAATACCCTGGATAATACATGAATACACACAAAAAAGCTGGGAAGAATAGTTACCAGATATAGAACATCGAAATAGAAAAAATCGGAGTGTGAAATGTGTGATTATCAAACGAGGCGATATTTTTTATGCGGATCTGCGTCCTGTGGTTGGAAGTGAACAGGGCGGTGTCAGACCGGTTCTGATTATTCAGAATGATATTGGGAACAAGCACAGCCCAACTGTTATCTGTGCTGCCATCACTTCCAGGATGAATAAAGCCAAACTTCCTACGCATATTGAGATTGACGCTTCTTCCTATGCCATTGTCAAGGATTCTGTGATTTTGCTGGAACAGCTTCGCACCATTGACAACGCCGGCTAAAGGATAAGGTGTGTCATTTGGATGCGGAGATTCTGAACAAGGTGAACCATGCCCTTTGTATCAGCCTGGAACTGCTTACATAGCCAGGTGGCTTTTCAAAAAAGGAAATCTTGACGAAAGATACGGAAAATGGTATTTTATTCATGGTACGGTTTTACCGTTCCAAAAGACTGAAGAAGAAAGAAGGAATTAAAAGAATTTATGGATGACGGTAGCAGCCCTTTGTGGGCTCTGACGGTATTTACTTTATTTATTATGGGAAACGGGATTATGTATGGCTTTGGCGCTGCCATACAAAAGGTCAGTGAAAGTGAGATTGAAAAAAGGGCCCTGGAACAAAAGGATAAGAAATCCCTCTGGCTTCTGGATGTGATTCAGCATCCCGGAGCGATTGTAAACACCATATCCACCACAGCAATTTTTCTCAGTATTTTAGCCGGATATGTGGGAGTAAGAGCCATTACTCCTTATGTTTACTCCTGGATAAGACAACTGAATCAGGTGGCAGATATTCAGATTCCTCAGATCATATACTGGGACGTGGCATTTCTTCTGGTGTATCTGGTTTCTCTGATTATTCTCATTGCGCTGGGAGTCCTGTCCGCAAAAAAAAAATCTTTAATCATGATCCGGATCGCTGGGTCTACCGGACAGCAGGTATTGTAAAAGCTTTTGTGGCAATTTTCTGGCCGGTCACTTTTTTAAGCACCAGGCTTTCTAATTTGGTGGTGCGTCTTTTTGGCGTTGACCTAATCAGCAGGAAGATGATGTGACAGAAGAAGAGATTATTTCCATGGTGGATGATGCCCATGAGCAAGGGGTAATTGAGGAAAGTGAAGCAGAGATGATTCAGAATATCATGGAGTTTTCTGAGACAGAGGCAAGAGATATTATGACCCACAGAAAAAATCTCCATGCCTTAAATGAAACTACGCTGTTAAAAGATGCGCTGTCTTATATGCTGGAAAACAGCAATTCCCGTTATCCTGTATACCGGGAAGATATTGACAATATTGTGGGAATTCTGCATTTAAAGGACGTTATGAAGCAGATTACCCTTGGAAACTGTGAGGATTCTCCCATTGGAATGATTCCACACTTAATCCGGGAAGCGATTTATGTGCCGGAAACCAGAAACATCAATGATTTGTTCCAGAGAATGCAGGCAAAGAAAATCCACATGGTTATTGTGGTGGATGAGTATGGCCAGACTTCGGGAATTGTCACCATGGAGGATATTCTGGAGGAAATCGTAGGAAATATTCTGGATGAATACGATGAAGAAGAGCATTACATTCAGGTTCAGACCGATGACTCCCTGATTATGGAAGGACTGACCCCTTTAGAGCAGGTGGATGAGGTTCTGGATTCTGATTTTGATGAAGAGGATTTTGATACTTTAAACGGGTATCTGACTTCTGTTCTCGGACATGTCCCGAATCTGTCTGAGGATAAAGAAATAAAAGCAAAGGGATATGTATTTACCATCCTTGGGGTGGAAAATAATACCATACAAAAAGTGCGGGTAGAGAAGCTGCCCCAGGAAGAAAAAGGAGAAGAAGCATGTCAGGACATTCAAAATTTGCAAATATAAAGCACAAGAAAGAAAAAAACGATGCCAAGAAAGGTAAAATCTTTACTGTAATCGGAAGAGAAATCGTAGTTGCAGTAAAAGAGGGAGGTCCGGATCCTGCCAATAACAGCAAGCTGCGTGACGTTATTGCAAAGGCAAAAGCAAACAACATGCCAAACGATACCATTGATCGTGGCATTAAGAAAGCGGCCGGAGATGCCAATGCAGATAACTTTGAGGTGCTTACCTATGAAGGATATGGACCAAATGGCGTAGCGATTATCGTAAAAACTCTTACAGACAATAAAAACCGTACTGCCGGAAACGTAAGAAGCTATTTTACCAAGGGAAATGGAAATATCGGAACCCCTGGCTCTGTATCTTTTATGTTTGATAACAAAGGACAGATTATCATTGATAAGGAAGAATGTGAAATGGATGCAGACGACCTGATGATGATTGCCCTGGATGCAGGCGCAGAAGATTTCGCAGAAGAGGAAGACAGCTACGAAATTCTTACAGATCCGGATGAGTTCAGCACTGTAAGAGAAGCCCTGGAAAAAGAAGGCATTCCTATGATGGAGCTCAGGTGGCTATGATTCCTCAGACTTATGTGGAACTTACAGATGAGCAGGATATTAAGAACCTTCAGAAAACCCTGGACTTACTGGATGACGATGATGATGTCACAGATGTGTGCACAACTGATGAATAAGCCCCTTTATGTATAAAAAACAAAAGGATACACATAATACCTCCAGAAGAAAATCTGGAGGTATTGTTATGTCTGAAGAAAAACAGGAAAAGCTGGAAAAAACAGAAAAACAAAATGAGGAAATTACAGAGCTTGGAGAAGTACTGCTGGAAGAAAATGAGAAGCAGTATCATATTCAGCTTTTGTCCGTAATAGGAGAGGTGGAAGGCCATGAATGTCTTCCCAATAACAGCAAAACCACCAAATACGAACATGTTTTGCCAAAGCTTGCTATGATTGAAGACAGCCGGGAGATTGACGGGCTTCTGATTCTGTTAAATACCGTAGGCGGTGATGTGGAGGCGGGTCTTGCCATTGCAGAGATGATCGCATCTCTTAGCAAGCCCACGGTTTCCCTGGTTTTGGGAGGCGGACATTCCATTGGGGTTCCCCTGGCAGTTTCTGCTGATTATTCCTTTATTGTTCCAAGCGCCACCATGGTAGTGCATCCGGTACGGAGCAATGGCATGTTTATTGGCGTGATGCAAAGCTACCGAAATATGGAGAAAATCCAGGACCGGATAACCGGATTTGTATCCAGCCATTCCCATATGTCCAAGGAGCGCATGGAGGAACTGATGCTGGACACCTCACAACTGGTGAAGGATGTGGGAACCATGCTGGAAGGACGTGAAGCAGTGGAGGAAGGACTGATTGACGAAACCGGAGGCATTCAGGAAGCCATGAAAAAGCTTTATGAGCTGATTGAGTCGCAGAAATAAGTTGTACGAATGAAAAATCTATGATAGAATAAACATTTGATAATAAATACGAATGAAGAGGATGTACAAATGTCAGTGATACAGGCATTGCTGCTGGGACTGGTACAGGGTATTACAGAATTTCTTCCTGTAAGCAGTTCCGGTCATTTAGCCATTTTAGAAAATTTGTTTCAAATAAAGAATCAGACAGGATTTACCTTTGAGGTGTTGCTCCATATAGGAACTCTTGGGGCTATTCTTGCTGCCTTCTGGCAGGATTTAAAACGCCTTTTCCTGGAAGGCTGCAAAATGCTCTATGATGCATTTGAGAACCTGAAAACCTACTTTCACAACAGAAACCAACAGGATGCCAGACGATATCGAAAGCTGATTTCCAACAATTACCGGAAACTGCTTTTGCTCCTTGCAGTGACTACTTTATCCACTGCCATTATGGGCTTTTTGTTAGAAGGCAGGGCTGCCCAGGCAAAAGAAAACCTTCTGGCTCCGGCAATGGGATTTTTTTTCACAGGTGTTTTTCTGCTGGTGGTAGACTTCTTTCCCGCAGGAAATAAGATTCCAAAAGATGTAGGGTGGACAGCAGCGCTTGCCATCGGGATTGTCCAGGGAATTGCTGTATTTCCGGGAATTTCCCGTTCCGGTATTACCATTGCCCTGTGCCTTTTACTGGGATTTAATAAAAAGTTTGCAGTGAAATATTCCTTCCTTGCTGCTGTTCCAACGGTTGTGGGAGCTGCTGTTTTGGAATTGTCTCAAAATGGAGGCAAAGGACTGTCCCCGGAGATTATAGGAACCTATGGAATCTCTGCCCTGGCAGCAGGGATTGTGGGATATTTTTGTATTAAAATGATGCTGAATCTGGTACGAAAAAAAAGATTTGTTTATTTTGCAGTGTACTGTTTTCTGGCAGGTACTGCAGCAGTGGTTTGTAATTTTGTATTATGAGGGGAGAGATGATGGATGGCGGCAGCCAGAAAAAATAACAGGAATCAAAAAAGTACAAAATCAGGAAAAAGAAAACAGCCTCAGAAAGTAAAAACAACGGTATCCGGGACTTCTATTGAGGCAGAAGTAACTCTTTGGACAGTTCTGGCAATTTCCATTGTTCTGTTAATCAGCAACTTTGGCATTGGAGGCACGGTTGGAAATGCCATTAGCAGTTTCTTTTTCGGGCTGGTAGGGCTGGTTTGTTATCCCCTGCCAATTTTTATGTTTTTGGGTATTGCCTTTGTGATTTCCAACGGAAGAAATCCCAGAGCCTACCGGAAAATGGCTGGCTTTCTTCTGTTCTTTCTGGCAGCCTGTATGTTTATGCAGATTCTTACAGAAGGAGCTGTGTTTGAGAAAGAAATTTTCACCTATTATGAAGTATCAGCAGAGTATAAAACCGGAGGAGGTCTGGTAGGCGGCATTCTTTGCAGACTGTGTGTACAGGCTTTTGGAACGGTAGGGACGTATGTGATTGCCGGAGTGTCCATTATGATTTCCCTGGTGCTTATTACCCAGAAATCCATGTTTGATATGATACGTAAGTGCAGCAGATGGATGTACAGAAACGCAGCACAGCACAGACAGAGACGTTTGGAGGAGGCGCGTATCCGCCAGGAAGAAGAGGAGGAACAGGAACAACAGGAGCAGCGCCGCCAAAAGCGGCATAAGAGAACTCTGGAAGATTCCGAAGATACGGTAAAAAAAGAGCGGAAGAAAATTTTCCAGGAACAGATTCTCCTGAAGAAAAAAGAAGAGACGCCGGAACCGGAAAAAGAGCCGGAAAAGGAAACAACCATAGAAGAACCCTTTATACCGGAAAAAGCATTTCCTATTCACAGAGCAGATCATCTGGTTCAGGATCTGGAAGAAATTGCAGCTATTGAAGAGGGAGTTCCTCAGGAGGAGAACAAGACACAGACAAATACTGCCAAAAATCCACGTTCTTCCAAAGAGGAAATCCAGCAGGGAGTGGATGCGGTAAAAGAGGAAATTGCCAGCAAAGAAATCCTGGAAAAAAAGGAATATAAGTTTCCGTCTTTGTCTCTGCTGAAAAAGGGACAGAAAAATACAGGGGATTCGGACAGTCATTTGCGGGAAACAGCCAGAAAGCTGCAGGATACCTTACATAATTTCGGCGTCAACGTGACAATTACAGATGTAAGCTGCGGACCTACGGTTACCAGATATGAGCTGCAGCCGGAACAGGGTGTAAAAGTAAGCAAGATTGTGGGACTTACCGATGATATTAAATTAAATCTGCCGCTACGGATATCCGTATTGAAGCGCCTATTCCAGGCAAAGCGGCGGTGGGAATTGAGGTTCCAAATGCCAATAACAGTACGGTTATGTTGCGGGATCTGCTTCAGTCTCCGGAATTTCAGCATCATAAATCAAACCTGGCTTTTGCAGCAGGAAAAGATATTGCAGGGAAACCGGTGATTGCAGATATTGCGAAAATGCCCCATCTGCTTATTGCAGGCGCTACAGGTTCCGGTAAATCCGTATGTATTAATACTTTAATCATGAGTATTCTTTACAAAGCATCCCCGGATGATGTAAAATTAATTATGATTGATCCTAAAGTGGTGGAATTAAGTGTCTATAATGGTATTCCCCATTTGTTTATTCCAGTGGTCACAGATCCGAAAAAAGCAGCAGGAGCCTTAAACTGGGCAGTAGCGGAAATGACAGAACGCTACAATAAATTTGCACAGTATAATGTCCGGGATTTAAAGGGATATAATGAAAAAGTGGCATCTATTGAGGATATTCAGGATGAAAACAAGCCGAAAAAGCTGCCTCAGATTGTCATTATTGTAGACGAGCTTGCTGACCTTATGATGGTTGCTCCCGGAGAGGTGGAAGATTCTATCTGTCGTCTGGCACAGCTTGCCAGAGCAGCAGGGCTTCATCTGATTATTGCCACCCAGAGACCTTCTGTCAATGTTATTACAGGACTCATTAAGCAAACATGCCTTCCAGAATTGCCTTTTCTGTTTCTTCCGGCGTGGACTCCAGAACCATTCTGGATATGAACGGGGCAGAAAAACTTCTGGGAAAAGGTGATATGCTTTTTTATCCCCAGGGCTATCAGAAGCCTGCCCGGGTGCAGGGGGCTTTTGTCAGTGACCAGGAAGTGGGAGATGTGGTGGCATTTTTAGCAAGCCAGCATCCGGAGGCAGACTATGATAAGGATATTCAGGAAAAAATCGAGGCAGTAAAAGAAGCTGCTCCCCAGGGACAGGACAATGGTAATGACAGAGATGCATATTTTAAGGATGCAGGTAAATTTATTATTGAGAAAGATAAGGCTTCCATAGGAATGCTTCAAAGGGTATTTAAAATCGGATTTAACAGGGCAGCCAGAATTATGGATCAGCTTTGTGAAGCCGGTGTAGTCGGAGAAGAAGAAGGCACAAAGCCAAGAAAGGTTTTGATGTCTATGGAAGAATATGAGCAGTTTATTGATGAATATTTATAGAAAATGAGGATAGAATCGCATGAAGTGTACAAACTGTGGTGCAGAGTTTGAAGATGGACTTGTTTTGCCCAAAGTGTGGCAAAGAGGTACAGTGGGTCCCGGAATATCATACTTTAGAGACTATTCTGAGACAGAAAGAGTTAATGGAACAGGAAAAAAAGAAAAAGGAGCTGGAAGCCCAGAAGGAAAGAGAGCGGCAGCAGCGAAAAGCAGAGCAGGAGAGGCGCAGGAAAAGGAAGAAAAATATGATTCTGGGAAGCTGTGCAGCAGTAGTGGTGGTTGCAGCAGGACTGGGACTATTTTTTGTTTATCAGACTCAGCACAATTCCTTTGACTTTCAGATGGCTCAGGCAGAGACAAAATTCAGCAATAAGAACTACGAATATGCCATGAAGTATGTGCAGCAGGCTTTGGCTTTAAGACCGGACAGTGCAGAAGCAAATATTCTGCAGGCTAAAATTTATCTGAAAAACGAAGATGAGGCAGCCGCTTTGGACATTCTTTTGGAGGTTGTGAAGGAGTTCCCGGATAATACCAGCGCCTATGGCGAGCTTTTGCGTCTCTATGAGAATCAGGAGGAGTATGAAAAAATCCGGGACCTTATGGCAAATGCCAGTGAGGAAATGCAGGATATGTACCAGAGTTATGTCTGTCCACTTCCAACCGTTTCCCAGGGCGGTGGCGAATATACAGAAGCTCTTTCTTTGGAATTTAACAATCTTTTAGAGGGAACTCAGGTATACTATACCCTGGATGGTTCCAAACCTGATACCTCAAGCCAGAAGTATGAGGGACCCATTTCCCTGGAGGAAGAGGGTAAAATAACCCTGAAATATATTGCTTACAATGAGAAAAATATTCCCAGTGAAGTAGGAGAAGAAACCTACCAGATTACTTACGAAGCGCCGGAGAAACCTTTGATTTCTCCAAGCGACGGACAGTATGAGTATGCAGAACAAATTATTGTGACCGCCCAGGATGGCTGTGATATTTACTATGCCTTTGATGAAGAACCTACCCTGGAAAGCAGCAAATATACAGGACCCATTGCAATGCCTACGGGAGAGCATACTTTTTCTGCGATTGCAGTGGATGAAAGAGGAAAAATCAGTCCGGTAAGCAGTAAAATGTATGTGTATTACAACTAAAAATGGAAAATTATAGAAGGGAAACGGGCAGATTGCACAAAGTTTCCTGATAAACCAAGAAAACGGATTGAATTTTTATTCAGATTGCCTTATACTGTAGGGTAATGATGATACCGGAGTGGAGGGAAAGCCGAAATTCCGTATGAAATAAGAGGAGGACATTATGTACAAGATACGAAAAGCAGAAAAGCTGAATGAGATTGTATATCTCATGGTTGTAGAAGCACCCATGGTAGCAAAACATTGTGAACCGGGTCAGTTCATCATTGTAAAATTAGATGATGCAGGAGAGAGAATTCCTTTGACCATCTGTGATTATGACAGAGAAGAAGGAACTGTAACCATCGTATTCCAGCCTATTGGAGCATCTACAGAAAAATTTACAACATTACAGGCAGGAGATGCTTTCCAGGATTTCGTTGGACCTCTGGGATGTCCCTCTGAGTTTGTAAATGAAGATTTAGAAGAATTAAAGAAAGAAAAAATCCTGTTTGTAGCCGGTGGTGTTGGTACTGCTCCGGTATATCCTCAGGTAAAATGGCTTCATGAACATGGTATTGATGCTGATGTTATTGTGGGAGCAAAAACAAAAGACCTGATTATCCTGGAAAAAGAAATGGAAGCAGTAGCAGGTAATCTCTACATTACCACAGATGATGGTTCCTATGGCCGCAGCGGTATGGTTACAAAAGTAATCGACGATTTAGTAGCAGAAGGCAAAACCTATACCAAATGTGTTGCCATTGGTCCTATGATTATGATGAAATTCTGCTGCCTGACCACAAAGAAATACGAAATTCCTACGACTGTCTCCATGAACCCGATTATGGTAGACGGTACTGGTATGTGCGGTGCCTGTCGTGTGATTGTAGGCGGAGAAGTGAAATTTGCCTGCGTTGACGGTCCTGAATTTGACGGACATGCCATTGACTGGATCTGGCTATGAAGAGACAGCAGATGTACAAGACAGAAGAAGGAAGAGCAATGCTGAAGCTACAGGAGGGTGATACCCACCATGGCGGATGCGGACACTGCGGAGGTGACGAATAATGGGAAACGTATTAGAAAAAGTTCCTGTAAGAGAACAGGATCCACAGGTAAGAGCAACAAACTTTGAAGAAGTTTGTCTGGGATATAACAAAGAAGAAGCTATGGAAGAAGCAGCGCGCTGCTTAAACTGTAAAAACGCAAAATGTATCAAAGGATGTCCTGTATCTATTAATATTCCTGCTTTTATTCACGAAGTAAAAGAAGGCAATTTTGAAGAAGCATATAAAGTAATCGGTCAGTCCAGCGCACTGCCTGCTGTCTGTGGACGTGTCTGTCCTCAGGAGTCTCAGTGTGAAGGTGTCTGCATCAGAGGCATTAAGGGAGAGGCTGTTTCCATTGGTAAACTGGAACGTTTTGTTGCAGACTGGGCAAAAGAAAACGGTATTAAACCAGAAGCTCCGGCTGAGAAAAACGGACACAAAGTAGCAGTCATCGGTTCCGGTCCTTCCGGACTTACCTGCGCCGGTGATCTGGCAAAAATGGGTTATGATGTTACTATCTTTGAAGCCCTTCATGAAGCCGGCGGTGTTTTGGTATACGGTATTCCTGAATTCCGTCTTCCAAAAGAAAAAGTTGTAAAAGAAGAAGTAGAAAACGTAAAATCTTTAGGTGTTAAGATTGAAACAAATGTTATTATCGGTAAATCTACTACCATTGATGAGTTACTGGAAAACGAAGGCTTTGAGGCAGTATTTATTGGTTCAGGAGCTGGTCTTCCAATGTTTATGGGAATTCCGGGAGAAGTATCAAACGGAGTATTCTCTGCCAACGAATACCTTACAAGAAGCAACCTGATGAAAGCTTTTCGTGATGACCACGATACACCAATCGTAACCGGCAAGAAGGTTGTTGTTGTAGCGGCGGTAATGTTGCCATGGATGCTGCAAGAACTGCTCTTCGTTTAGGCGCTGAGGTTCATGTAGTATACAGAAGAAGTGAAGAAGAACTTCCGGCCAGAAAGGAAGAAGTACACCATGCGAAAGAAGAAGGCATTATCTTTGACCTTCTGACAAACCCGGTCGAAATCCTGGCAGATGAAAATGGATGGGTAAAAGCAATCAAATGTGTACGTATGGAATTAGGGGAGCCAGATGCTTCCGGAAGAAGACGTCCGGTGGTTATTGAAGGTTCAGAATTTGAGATGGAAGCAGACACAGTGATCATGTCTCTTGGAACTTCTCCAAACCCACTGATTTCTTCTACTACCATTGGCCTGGACATCAACAGAAGAAAATGTATCATTGCAGATGAAGAAACCGGAAAAACATCCAAAGAAGGCGTTTACGCCGGTGGCGATGCAGTAACCGGCGCAGCTACTGTTATTCTGGCTATGGGTGCAGGAAAAGCGGCTGCAAAAGGCATTGATGAATTTATCAAGAACAAAACAAAATAATACATAGACTGTATAGAAACGGTGCAGATACTTTGAAATCTGTACCGTTTTTTAAGTTTAAAGGAGAGAGCAACCTTATGAAGGAATCGAATCAAATAACAGCATGGCTAAGAGGTGAGCTTCAAAAGCACATAGATGAGACCTATAAACAGTTTCACACTTCTCTGGTTCCAGGTCTTACGAAAATGATGGGTGTAAGAATTCCTATTTTGCGGGAACTGGCAAAAAAAGCGGCAAAAGAAGACTATTACGGATTCATAGAGGATTTTCAACCGGAAATCTATGAGGAAGTGATGATTCGCGGCATGATGATTGGATATGCCAAATTTCCCATGGAGGAGCAGAAAAGAGAGTTAAAAAAATTTATCCCCCTTATCAATAACTGGGCTGTATGCGACAGTTGCTGTACCACTTATAAATTTATGAAGAAAAATCAAGAAGAGTGGTTTTCTTTTCTTGAGCCTTATTTAAACAGTAGCCAGGAGTATGAAATCCGCTTTGCAGTGGTATGTCTTTTGGATTTCTTTGTTCAGGAGGCATTTATTGACAGAATTTTGAACTGTTTTTCTGACATTCATCATGAGGGATATTATGTGAAAATGGCTGTGGCCTGGGCTGTCTCTGTGTGTTATGTGAAATTTCCTGAAAAAACAGAGGACTTTCTTCTGAAAAATACTCTGGATGATTTTACTCATAACAAGGCAATCCAGAAAATCCGGGAATCCTACCGGGTTTCCAAAGAGGAGAAAGAACGGCTGAATCAGTGGAAGCGCAAAGAAAAGAAAGAACAGGAGGCACAGCAGGCATGAAAATTACAGTAATTACCGTAGGAAAAATCAAAGAAAAATATCTAAAAGATGCCATTGCTGAGTACAGCAAACGTCTGAGCAAATATTGCAAACTAGAAATTATTGAAGTAGCAGATGAGAAAACACCGGATGCTGCAAGCGAAACAGTAGAGCGACAGATACGCCAGAAAGAGGGAGAACGAATTTTAAAGCATATCAAAGAGGACAGTTACGTGATTACCCTGGAAATCGGAGGCGCTATGCTGGATTCCGTTGCTTTTGCAAAAAAAATAGAAAATCTGGGGGTTCAGGGAAAAAGCCATATCACCTTTATTATCGGCGGTTCTATTGGCTTGGGGAGGAAGTTTTGAAAAAGTCTGACTATGCCTCAGTTTTTCTAAAATGACCTTTCCCCACCAGCTTATGCGGGTGATTCTTCTGGAACAGATTTACCGGGGATACCGGATTGTGGCAGGGGAACCGTATCATAAATAGAAAACACCGCTGTTATACAAGTTAGAAATTGTGTGACAGCGGTGTTTATATATTTTTATAAATACTATATTGCATTATATAATAGTATATGATAAGATATAGAAAATAAAAAAGAATACTGCTGACAGCATAAGAGGAAGAGAGGAGGATTTTTTTGAATGCACAGTTTAAAAAAGGCGCTCTGGAATTGTGTGTGCTTTCTCAATTAGCAAAGGGTGATAAATATGGCTATGAGCTTACAGAAGAGATTTCTCAGGAAATGTCCATTGCCACAGGAACCTTATATCCCATATTAAAGAAGTTGAAGGATGAGCTGTATGTGGAGACTTATCTGGTAGAATCTGAAGGCGGCCCAGCCAGAAAATATTATCATCTTACGGAAAAAGGAAGAGGTTATCAGGGAATGTTGAAACTGGAGTGGGAAGATTTTGTAGCAGCCATAGGGCGGCTGATTCATTAGTGTGGAGGAAAAACAGCATGAAAAAGGAAGAATATTTGAATTGTATAGAACAGGCATTAAAGGCTTATGACAAAGATTATGTGGACGAAATTATCCGGGACTATGAGGAACATTTTCAGGATGCCCTGGCCCAGGGGAAAAGTGAAGAGGAAATCTGCGATTCTCTTGGAAACCCGGAGGATGTGATTCAGGAGATTCAGGAACTTTTAGGAGAACCTTCAAATGGGGATCATGAAGTTGCCAGACCTTTTACGGAGGTGGAGCAGGTACCTTTTCAGAAATTTCAACAGGAATGGGAGAGCAGCCAGGAGTTTGAACAGCAGACTTTTCATAAGATTCGTTTTCAGGCAGGTGCAACAGATATAAAAATCATTCCTTCCCTGGACGGACATTTTCATATTTATACAGAGGATCCCTCTGATCTTAAATATCTGGAATATAAAATCCAGGAAAATACCTACTATGGAAGAGTATGTAACAGACGGGACGGAAATATACCGAGAATTAATATGCTAAGAGGATTTTTCGGAAGACTGGTAGAACAGGTGATTCTGGAAATCCCACAAGGAATAGAAGAACTCTGCGTGGAAGCTCTCAGTGGAGATATCTGTGCAGAACAAATTTCGGTAACAGCCATGAGCCTTTCTTCCTTTTCCGGTGATATCGGGGCAGAGGAAATTCATTGTCAGAGCATTTCCCTTCGTACCAAAAGCGGTGATATTGAAGCAAAAAGAATTTATGCCCAGAGCATGGTGGCAGAAACAATGAGCGGAGATGTGAAATATAAACACGTACAAACCCATGTCTTTACCTGTAATACCACCAGTGGAGATTTCAGAGGGAAGTATCTGGACAGCCGGAGTGTATATGCTAAAACGGTAAGTGGGGATGGAAAGCTACATTTAGACTGCCAGGGAGAGCCTTGCTATGCCTGTACCAAAACCGTTAGCGGAGATATGAAAGTAAAAGGTGCTGTTAAGGTCAGCAGCCTGGAATTTCAGAATATCAGGGCTGAAGAAGGAAGAAAAGTATTTCTAAGTTCCGTAAGCGGAGATGGGAGCATTAAAGTATCAAAAGAGACAGAGTAAAAGCAGAGTTCCCGTTCCGGCAAAATCCAAATGTCAGAACTTCAAATTTGTCGGAACGGTACAGAACTGCTGTCATTTTTCTCCTCTGTGATGCTTCAGGAAATAATACAGGACAAAGCACAGAGCAATTACTGTAAATGCCATGGAAGGATAGTACAATCTATCCGGCAGATAAGCCTGATAAGGATGACTGAGAAAACAAAGAATACCAGAGCCAATGAGAAAAACAACACTAATAAGCATACAAAAAAGGTTTTTATCCATCTGGGCTTCTGGTCCTGTGGCACGTTTTCTTGCTTCAAGTTGCAGCAAAAGACTTTGTACATCTGGAACCTCATAACTGACAAACAGGGTTTCATCAAGGTTCGTTCCCTGCTGTGTCTGGACACGACAAACAACACTGACATCCCGTTGGCGTTCCCGAATACTTTTCACCCAGAGAATTTTTCTTGCTGATTTTGGGATTTCATTGGTGCTTTTTATTTTTTGCAGCATTTTATCAGCTTTTGCATAAATTTCCATAGCACCCAGTACCCCATCCGTGTGCGCTCTCTGTTGGCTGCGTGCATCTACATAAAACAATTCATGCTCCTCTGTCAGAAAAAATACATAGACATGAGGAAGATTTCGATTACCACTTCTTACTGCATATCCAATGAGCAGCATTCCCGCCAGTAATGTGAGCGTTGTTGAAACAGCCGGGGTAGAACGTCCATGTTTCAAAAGAAAAAATTGCAGGAAGAGAAAAATTGTAATGAAAAAAATCACCATAAAAAGCGATTTCCATAATCCTATGGAAGCGCTGTGCTTTCTCTTCTGTGTTTGGGAAGTCATCCAGATTTTTTTTCATAAAGACTCCTTCTTTAAGCGAAAAATTTTATAATTTGAGTATAACAAATTTGGCGCGAAATTTCTAAAGATTTCCAAAAGAAAACCCGAAAACTTTTTTTAAATGATAATGTTTTTAGGAGTAACT
>ENA-OQAA01000501-OQAA01000501.1-human-gut-metagenome-genome-assembly--contig:-NODE-501-length-26423-cov-2.387968_pt1 | contig 26423 bp, 34 predicted proteins | sample MGYA00242489_ERZ504515 | MGnify/ENA primary metagenome ERZ504515 (study PRJEB26092, sample SAMD00036237) | human gut metagenome | host: Homo sapiens | study: EMG produced TPA metagenomics assembly of... | reverse complement strand
CACACAAAAAAAGATCCCCAAAGGGAGATCTTCCCCTTCGGGACCCCAATATGCTTTCATTCAATGTTCAATGAATCGCTCTCTATACCGTCCTCGATATTTTCATTTTCGATCGTTTCTTGTAAATCTTGAATGTCATTAGACGTGTAATCATCCGACAATACCGAATTGGTAGACATGGTCTCATCGTGAAGATCATCGCTCTCATCCCATAACGTTTTCATTATATTCTCTGGCATATCTCTTATATTTTAAAGTTATATGCCTATTCAACAACCTCGACAAAGAAATTGTTGTTCCAATAAAAATAGTTCACTAATTTTAGCGAGATTAACGCAAGAAATAATATGAATCGAATTTGTAGTCTTTTTGGTATTCAGTATCCCATCATACAGGCGGGAATGGTTTGGTGTAGTGGTTGGCGGCTAGCTTCAGCGGTTAGTAACGCCGGTGGATTAGGATTGATCGGGGCAGGCTCCATGCACCCGGAAGTGCTCCGGGAACATATCCGTAAATGCGAGGCGGCGACCGACAAGCCTTTTGGCGTGAATGTCCGCTGATGTACCCGGAAATCGATACCTTGATGCGGATATTGGTGGAGGAAAAAGTGAAGATCGTATTTACCTCCGCCGGCAACCCGAAAACATGGACAAAGTATTTGAGGGATCATGGCATGACGGTCGTTCACGTGGTAAGCAGCTCTAAATTCGCCACGAAATGCGAGGAGGCCGGAGTGGATGCCATCGTTGCCGAAGGCTTCGAGGCCGGCGGGCACAACGGACGGGAGGAAACAACTACGATGTGCTGATCCCCGCTGTCCGGAAAGCGACCTCCCTCCCCCTTTTGGCGGCAGGAGGTATCGGAAACGGTCAAGCGATGCTAGCGGCACTCGCACTAGGGGCCGACGGCGTACAGATAGGCACTCGTTTCGCCCTAACCAAAGAAAGCTCGGCACACGAGAATTTCAAGAAACTATGCTTGAATCTTAAGGAAGGCGATACGAAGTTATTATTAAAGAAACTGTCTCCTACCCGTCTGGTAAAAGGAGATTTCGCTACGGCAGTGGAAGAAGCGGAAGCCCGGGGAGCGTCCGTGGAAGAATTACGTGAGTTATTGGGCAAAGGACGTGCCAAGAAAGGAATCTTTGAGGGCGACCTAAAGGAAGGCGAGTTAGAGATCGGACAGGTAGCGTCTTTATTCTGGGAGGAATTATCCGTGGAAGAGGTGATGAAAGAATTGATCCGTGACTTTAAGCTATCCTTAGAGAACGTAAAAACACAGTTGTGTTCGTGAGAAAACACAACTGTATCTGTGGATAAACACAACTGTGTTCAAGAGAAAACACAGTTGTGTTCCTTATCATAATCGATACTTATACAATTGCGCCATGACCTTTTGGTATTGGTTTTGCAATTGCAGGTAGTTTTGCACGCTTTGGTAATAGGTCGTCACATCCACGAAATACTCGATCATAGAGATTTGCCCGGCCTGTATAGCCTTGTTCAACAAGACCAAGCTATTCTGCCTTTTCAGCACATCCTTATATTCATCGATAGATTTCTTTAAGGAGACAGACTGGTCATATAGCTGCCTCAACCCATTCTCTACCGTGAAAGAAGCGCTCTCCAACTGCATCTCCGTATAGCGGGCCTGAGCCTTCGCCTGTTTCACGTTATTACGGTTCGAGAACAACGGATGGTGATTCCTACCAAGAAACCATTGAAACGCTCTCCACCCGAGGCGGGATTCATACGATACCCTAACTCAAAGCCGGGCAGACCTTTCGCCTTATTCACGCTCACCTGCCGAAGAGCTGTCGTCTGGTCGCTACGCAAGGTCTGTAATTGCGGATCGGATTGCATCGCCTCCGTCCGCAGCTCATCAAAGGAAAGCACATCCTTATCCGGCAAGGCGTAAACCGTATCCGTAAACTCGATAGCGATACCGCCGTTCAGGGTAGCCAGCTCCTGCAGCTTGGCAATACGGGAAGTCTCGTTCATCCGGGCCTCTGTCCGAGCGTTCAATAATTCCAGATCGATCTTGTTTGTCTCAAGGATATTCGCATTTCCTTTCTCCAAACGAGTCGCATAAAAAGCGGAAAGTTGCTCGGCGTTCCTAAGACGGGTATCCAATAGGTTCTTCTGCTGGTTCAACAGCACCAAATCTAGGCAAACCTCTTTCACCTGCAACAAGATTTGCTGACGAAAAGCCATCCCTTGACGATCCAAACCCGCGGATTTCGCCTTCGTCAGCTTATGCTTCCGGACATATACGGACGGGAAATCAAAGCTTTGGGAAGCCACGAACTCGCCCGTGAATCCCATCCCTTCTTTATTCCCCCAGAAATGCGAATAAGAGACCGAAGGGTCTGGCAAATTATTATCCAACTTCGCCTCCAGCTTCTGCGACTGGAGCAACTGGCTGTTCGCCTGTAAATCCTTATTGTTCGCCTCCACGCTCCGGAGCACGTCCTCTATAGAAGTCTGGGCGGAAAGGCCGCCTGTCAATACAGACAAGGCGGCGACTATAATATATGATTTCATAAAACTTATTCTTTATTCTTGTTCATTATCAGATAAACAATCGGGATGATGAATCCGTTTAAGAACGTAGAGGTTAATAAACCACCCAAGATCACCGTCGCATCGGGCTTTGGATCTCATTCCCGGGAAGATCGCCATTCAACGCCAACGGGATCAACGCCAAGGCGGAACTCAACGCCGTCATCAAGATCGGGTTCAAACGGTCTAGGGAACCTTGTATCACGGACTCACGCAATCCCATTCCCTCTCCACGCAAATGCGTATAGTGGCTGATCAGCAGCATACCGTTTCGGGTAGCGATACCAAACAAGGAAATGAAACCGATAATCGCCGGGATACTGATCTCGCCGGAAGTAAGCCATAGGATAATCACGCCACCGATCAACGCCAACGGCAGGTTCAACAAGATCACGCCGCTCTCCTTCACGTCCTTGAACTCATTGTACAGTAACATGAAGATCACCAATAACGACATCAATGACGTCAGCAATAAGGTACGGCTGGCCGCCGCCTCGCTCTCGAACTGGCCACCATATTCGATATGGTATCCCTCCGGCAAACGGATATTAGCCTCTACCCGATCCTGTATCTCATTAACCACACTTCGCAAGTCACGTTCCGATACATTGGCACTAATCACGATCTTACGTTGCACATTCTCACGATTGATCGTATTCGGACCGGTCACCGAACGGATATCGGCCACGTAGCTTAGCGGCACTTTCTGTCCGGCGGCATCGATCATCAGATTGCTAATATCATCCATCGTGGCACGGCTAGCGTCGGAGGTCTTCACGGTCAGGTCGAAGCTCTTGCCATCGTCGTACACCTGACTTACGGCCTCTCCACCCAACATCACATTGATATATTCCTCGAACTCCGGCAGGGGAATACCATATTTAGCCAGCAACTCACGTTTCGGGGTGATTGTCAACTGCGGACGCTCGATCTGCTGCTCTACCTTCAAGTCCACCAGACCCGGGATCGTTTGGATAGCGGCCTTGATCTGGTTTCCGACCGTAAACATCAGGTTCAAGTCCGTACCAAACAGCTTGATAGCGATATTCGCCTCCGTACCGGAAAGCATAGCGTCGATACGATGGGAAATAGGTTGCCCGATCTCTATATTAGCGCCGCTGATCGTAGATAACTTCTTGCGGACATCATTCATCACCTCATCCCGACTACGGTCTTGCAATTCGAAAGGAGCCTCGATCTCGGAAACATTCACGCCCAAGGCATGCTCATCCAATTCCGCACGACCGGTCTTCCGAGCCACAGTCTTTATCTCGGGTACTTGCAACAGCAACGCTCCGCACGGCGTCCGATCTGATCCGACTCGTCCAAGGAAATTCCCGGAAGCGAGCTTACGTTGATCGTAAAAGAACCCTCATTGAACGGGGGCAAGAAACTACGTCCCAAATGAAAGAAGATCACCAAGGCGACCACAAACAAAGCGATTGTGGTACCTAGCACCCATTTCTGGTAAGCCAACGCAAACTCCAAAGCCCGTTTATAGACCACTTTCAACTTCCGGCTATCCAAGCCTCACGCAGTTCCTTCATTCCCGTCGCTTTACGGTTCAGCAAATAGCTACAAAGCACCGGGGTCAAGGTAAGCGCCACCACCGTAGAAGCAAACAACGCCACGATAAAAGCGATACCCAGCGGAACCAACATACGGCCTTCCATACCACTCAAGAAGAACAAGGGCACGAAACTCACCACGATAATCAAGGTAGAGTTCAAGATCGGCATACGTACCTCACGGGAAGCATCGTAAACCACCTCCAAGGTAGAGCGTTGCTGCTCCGGAGGCAAGAGCCGGTTTTCCCGGATCCGTTTATACACGTTCTCCACGTCCACGATAGCGTCATCCACCAAGGAACCGATAGCGATCGCCATACCTCCCAAGCTCATCGTGTTAATCGTTAATCCCATGTAGTGCAATACGATGATAGAGACCAGTAAAGATAACGGCAAGGCTACCAAGGAGATTACCGTCGTACGTATATTCATCAAGAACAGGAACAAGACGATCACCACGAAGAAGCTACCCTCGAACAAACTGTTCTTTACATTATTAATAGAGTTATCGATAAAATGGCTCTGGCGGAATATATCGGTAGAGATACGAACATCCGTCGGCAGGTTCTTTCGCAAATCGACAACAATCTCGTCCAGCTTCTCCGTCAACTTCTCCGTACTCGTATCCGGCTGTTTGGTCACGGTAATCAATACGGCCGGCTTCGTTCGCTCGGAAGCGGTTCCCAGCTTCGGGCTTTTACCGCCGATCTTGACCGTAGCGATATCACCCAGCGTAACCGGATACTCATTCACGGTCTTCACCACGCCCTGAGCGATCTCCTCCGCCTTCGAAGTCGATAAGACACCTCGGATGATGTATTCGTTCGAGAACTCATACAATACACCACCATTGGCGTTCCGATTCATATTCCGACAAACATCCAACACCTCGTTCAACCCTACACCGTAGTGCTTCATACGAGCCGGGTCCAACAAGATCTGGTACTCCTTAATATCGCCACCGATCACGGCAACCTGCGCCACACCGCCCGTAGACAACAAACGGGGACGGATCGTCCAGTCGGCAATCGTACGTAAGTCCAACAAAGACGTGGAATCGGCGGTCAGACCGAGAATCATCATCTCACCCAAGATGGATGACTGCGGGCCTAAGGTCGGTTTACCTACGTTCCCGGGAAGGCTCTCACCCAAGACTGCCAGTTTCTCGGATACGATCTGACGAGCCCGGTAAATATCCGTACCCCAATCAAACTCTACCCAAACCACGGAGAATCCGGTGGTAGACGAGGAACGCACACGCCGTACGTCCATCGCACCGTTCACGGCGGTCTCCACAGGGAATGTCACCAAGCGTTCCACCTCCTCGGGAGCCATACCGTTCGCCTCGGTCATGATCACGACCGTCGGGGCGTTCAAGTCCGGGAACACATCCACGTCCGTATTAAACGCCGTGTACGTACCCCAGATCATCAGCAATAGCGCACAAACCAAGATTACCAACCGGTTGTGCAATGAATAATAAATTATCTTATTTAACATGCAACGTCCCTCCTATTAATGGCTATGGCTATGAGCCGGTATCGCGTTAGAAGCGGAAGACAACTTGATTTGGTAAGCGCCACGGGTCACGACCTCATCGCCCGGTTTCAATCCGGAAAGGATCTGTACCTCCGAGCCGTTATTCGCTCCCAACGTCACCCATTGCTTCTTATAGCCTTCCTCATCCAGACGGATAAATACCGAATAAACGCCCTGCTCCTCGATAAGGGCGGAGACAGGTACGCTCAAGACATTCTCCATCGGCTTTGTCAACAAAAAGATCTCCACGAAAGAACCGGGGATAACCGCTCCTTTATTATCGAACTCGAAAGTCACCGGTACATAGAAAGAGTTCATATCGGAAGCCTTTCCATACGATAACAACCGTCCACGCAAATCAGACAATTTATAGAGAGCGTTATCATACGGAGTCATGAAATTAGCGGTTTGGATCATGGGAAGATCGTTGTAATACCTCTCAGACACGTCCGCACGCAATACCAAACGATTGTTTTGCGAGATCGTAGCCAAAGGCTGACCTACAGATACATAATCACCCTCTTTCACTTGGATGTTCTTCAAGTAACCGTTCAAGGGAGAGACTACAGACACGCCTTTCGCCGTCTGTTTTCCCGCTATCGCCTCATAAGCGACCTTGGCGTTCTCGTAATTCAAGCGGGCCTGCTCGAAATCCTTGGCGGATACGATCTTATCGCCTACCAAGGCTTGCATACGCTCGTATTCCTTTTTCGCCGTCTCATAAGCGAATTTAGCCCTTGCCGCCACGTCTCCATCCGAGAGGGCGTTGGAAGCGATACTCAACACGGCCTGTCCCTTGCGTACCGCCGTACCATCCACGAATGGTAACGCTCCCGAACGAGATCACGCCGGGGACGGTAGCGACGATCACGGACTCCTCCCCTTGCGCCGCCATCACTCGTCCGCTCGTCTTGATCACATCCGTGAAAGGAGCGGGATTAACCGTTACGGTTTGTAAACCAACAGCCTCGGCCAAGGCTTTCTTAAAGACGATCTCATCGGGATGGGTACCACCGGCCTCATGCTCATGGTCATGGCCTTCGTGTTCATGTCCCTCATGATCATGATCGTGATCCTCACCTTCATGCTCATGGTCGTGAGCCTCTAATTCATGATTATGCTCATCGTGTCCGGCTTGCGACGCATTTCCCGCACAACCGGCAAACAGGTAAGCGCACATCGCACCTACCAAATATATTTTCTTCATTGTGTAAAAAATCTTGATATCGTTAATAATAAATAGATAGGGGCAAGTCTGTCCTCACCCGCTCTCACAAACGAGGTATCAAGACATAGGAGGGGCACGAAGTCCCGAGGCACTCACTATCCAAGTGTCGTGCAGCGACTCAATGTAGGGGGCGTTCTCGTGATCAAGGAGCTGTCCGCAAAACGCCGGTTCAGGTGGATAAATGTAATCAAATAAGACGAGTAACGGCATCAGATGTATATCCACATCTCCATCCATAAAATGAGAAATATGCGTACTGAAATAGGCCAAGTTATGCCCGTCGCAACCGCAATCATGCGTATCAGTGCTTTTATCGCCATGCGCTTGCTCCGCGGTCAAGGATTGATAACAAGGCATCCCGTCCCGGTGATGATGGTGAGGGATAACCACAGAAAGCAATGCCAAGATGCCGGCCATCAGCACCACGTATTGTACAATCCTCTGTTTCATTTTCTCACGCATGGCACAAAGATAAGGATATTTTTCCGTTTTTTACATGAATGTTGTAAGTTTGCGGTAAATAAAAAGATAGATGAAGTTTGGAGTAAATAAAAAGGTATTATTATATACCGCCGGTTGCGTATGGATTTTCGCCGGTATCAATATCTTACGCATCGGTATCATCACATGGTTAAACGATACCCATTATTGGTTATTCAAGATCGGGGAAGCGACCATCGTTTTCTTACTTTTCTTCAATTTAGTCTTTAAACGGCTTTTCTATAAACATTCCGAACGGATCTCCCGGAAAAACGGGAAACATTGCCCGTTCTCTTTCTTCGACGTGAAAGGTTGGATTATCATGATCTTCATGATCGCTTTCGGGATCACGATCCGCACGTTCCATTTACTGCCGAATTCTTTCATTTCCGTATTCTATACGGGATTATCCACGGCGTTGATCATAACGGGATTCTTATTCTTGAGACAAGGAAAAACCGTTGGGAATTGAGAATTGAAAATTAAAGATACAACAATCAATAATTTTCAATTCTCAATTCTCAATTTTCAATTCCCAAGTTTTTCGCAGATCAACTCAGCAGCCTTCTTGCCGCTCATCAGCATGCCGCCAAAGATCGGTCCCATACGGAAGCTACCGCTTACGCCGTTAGCGGCCATACCGGAAACGAATAATCCGGGTAGATCTCCTTCGTGTTCTCCACCGTCGTCTGCTCACCCAGCTCCACATTCAAGGAACGCTCGCCGATCACGCCTCCGGTCGGTGTATTCAATTGGATATCATTCTTACGGGCTACCACACGGGCAATCTCGCAATCATGCCCCGTACCTTCCAAGACAGCCTTTGCCATGATCGTCAACGGATCCACGTGCATCCCCTCACGGATTACCGGAGCCCAGTTCACTACCACACCGGCTACGGCATCGTTATGAAACACCACGTCCTCTACCGAATAGCAGTTAAAGATCGTAGCGCCCGCCTTCGTCGCCTGATAAATCAAAGCAGAAGTGGTATGTACCGAATCCATGATATACGTACCATTAGCACCTTCCTTATAGCTTACGCCCAATTCCTTGATAATCGGCATAGCCTCTTCCTGCACCACGATATCGTTGAACATCATAGCGCCGCCCCACATACCTCCACCGGGAGCCAGCTTACGATCAAACAACGCCACCTTCTTACCGCTTTCGCCAAGAAATAAGCGGCCACGATACCGGAAGGTCCCCCTCCCACGATCGCTACATCCACAGACAAGTTGCTCTTCAACTTCTCGAAGTAAGAGTCAATGATTCCACTTGAAACAATCTGTTCCATCTTAATAACTAATTAAAGTTTAAACATCAGGGAGCACATAGAGGTAACGCCCCCTTTATTTCCTAGTTCTACCTTATTTTCCCTTCGCCGGCATTACCCGGATCAGGTTCGATGGGTATAATCTCAGCCCGTATGACTCGGGCACCCCTATGTGAAAAGTCGGGGGCAAATGTACAAAAAATTAGTATAACTGTACACCTTCAGGTTCCACTTCTATGTTTCCCCTCAATTTTTCCGTCATTCGGATGGATAATGTATAAGATGCCTTGAAGATTTGCCACCAATTTCATCGGGTACAATAGCCAATAACATTCATAATAAAACCATAGGTTATCAGTATAATTATCACGGTATGTTAGTCTTTTCCTTGTTGCAATGCAAATTCTTTGCAAAAATCATCGGTCAAATAATAAATATTTGTAACTTTGCTTACGATAAACGTAGTGGTATTAAATCTGTAAATCTTGTAATTAGGTAATTCAAACTTATAGTTTCTATCTCTGGTTTTCAATTTATCAACCAATATGACTCATATTAATCCTTATAAATCACTGCAATTATGTCAATGCATGCTATAGAAAGTTTGGTGGAATATTCCGTGATAACAACAGCGACCGCCTCTCCTGTTCCACCTTTGGCACAAAGTATTTGTTATAGTCTTTACCAAATCCAGAATCAACTGGACTGCGGGTACACGGTATTACGGGTTCGTGATGAACTGGAACAACTCGGTTATCTCTCTCTTTTGCCTCCGGAGCAATTGCCGGAGCCGGAGCGTAGCGAGGCGAGGCGGCTTGCCGTAGAGGGCGGTTTCTTGAAAGATGGTACTTATGTGGACGGTTGTTCCGGAAAGTGTTGTGTCACCGCAGGGACTGCATTATGGAAAAAGCTGCTTGAGATGAGTGTTCTTCCTGTATCGGCAAAGGCGGAACTTCGGCTACTAGACCCTTTGGAATTGGCGGAACAAATTGTTCCCTTAGCTTCTAAGGCACTTGCCGAAGGGGATAAAAGAGGAGCCGATACGCTGGGACATTGGTACGCGTTCTTTCCGCTACTTTGCGTAGTGGAAGGTTTGGACGATGACAATGCACCCGAACCTGAAAGAATCCAAACGTTGCTCCGGCTGCTGGCAGTTCCCGAAGCGTTTGAAGTGGCAGGAGCCTATGGGAAAGAGATGGATTTCGATTTTGAAGAAGAGGAAATGTCTTTCCTTGCCGGTTGGGAGACCCCGTACAACCAGTGGAAAGAGAAACAGGAATCTCTATTTCCAGAATTTTGTAAACGCATAATGTACAAGCTTATAGAAAAGCATGATTTTGCGGAAGCCGACCGTTATGCCTCCCTTACAGGAGATGAAAATGATCCGTCACGCCTGCTCCACCGTTGCGTGGTCAGTTTCGCTTGCCACCAATGGCTGAAGGCACAAGAACCGGGCACATTGCCACCGGAACGCCTGCTCTCTCTCCTTGAGGTCAAAGAGGGGCTTGAGTACCTGAGCGGACTGCCGTTAACTGAGCAGGAACTTGCTACTTGCCGTATTTATTTGTTACAGACACTTGTATTGTTGGGTGATTATCCGGCTACCATCGAAATGCAGCGATCCCTGTTTACGGAAGCTATCAACAAACTGGAACAATACCCCGAAGGAGAGACAAAACAGATACAACAAATCGCATTATCCATCAGCTACTACCAAATGCTATACACTAATCTTCCGGACGATTATCCCTCTAAGAAAGAATGGATGCGAAAAGGCTTTCCCGGATTGATGGAACTACCCGGCATCAAACGGATATGTGGTGAACTGCTTCCTGAAATGCCGCAAATGGCAGATACGCTGCAAGGATATATGGAACAATGTGATGCTTGATACAATATCTTAAATAAAAGAAGTTATGTGCTTTACCGTCAGAAAAATCAATATCATGTTGTCGCTGCTGTTAGTGGTGGTATGTTCTTGGGGACAAGTAACGGATGCGAAGAATTTTACAATCACTCCGCAAACCGTAGTGAAAACCAATTTGCCCAAACAGGCTCCCTGCTTGTTTGAGTTGCAAGACATATTGAGAGAACGATTCGGGCAAAGCGCCATTATGGGAGGGTTACGGGCAAAAGGCAATTCGGTTATCGAGCTTTGGACAGACTCTGAGTTGGAAGGGAAAGAACATTATATACTCGATATATCGGCGAACAAACAAATTGCTCCTCAACATATTGAGAAATGTAAAAAGCTTAATCTTCTTCCGACCAGTCATCAGACCAACCGAATTCTTTATCCCGGAATAATTCAGCTAATCCCGAAATCTGCTTGAACCGAAGTAACTCATTTTTATCCATTCCAATATTACGCATGATCCACTTATCAGACATCCCAGATTTGACCAACTCCGTAACAATCTCCGTCATAAGTTCCAAGTTGTGCATCCCTCGAGCCTGTTATGGCGAATGGTTGAAGCCATTTCGGTTTGAAATATCTTTCTCAATCACCGTTACAGGCAACATTCCTTTCTCACGATCATAAATCCTTTGAGATTGCTTCATAACCAGATAACGATGATAACCATCTACTATCTCATATAAATCATCCTCTTCAAGATAATAACAGACGCAAGGCATCGTATAGCCATCCTCCCAAATGGAAAGTTCCAATAATCGCATTTCCGGTGGTGCCATGATATTAGGGTTATAGCTGTTGGCTACAATTTTTTCTATAGGGACAGCCCTAACACCATATGCCGGACTAACAAAGTTTCCCATGCTTATAAAAATTATATTTGTCCATTACTTCTTTTCTCATATCCCTCTCTCGTTTTGTCTGGGAAAAACCCATATACTTGCATGTATGATCGTTTTTCAAAATACAAACACACATACGTTTGTAAGTAGGGATTTCTTTAAACTCGGGTATATTGATATCATCGATATACTCCATCCGTACTGGTTTCTTATCCGTATGGTAAGCGGTACATTCTTCCACAATGATAGGAATATTAGCCGCCCGTAACTTAGCGATTGTCTCCTCACTGAGGCATCCCCCTTTTTCTCTCCAGAATTTACGGCTGACTCTTAACTTATTCAAATAGTTCTCACGAGTTTCTTCGGGTAAGGTATTTAGGAGAAAATACATATATTTCTCCCAAGAGAACCCGGCTGGGCACTTGATAGCCCTCCATCCCATAGCGGAGGTATTCCCATATATACCGGCAAAGCCAACACCGTTTACACGTCCAACCATCCGCCCCCACATGTCGGGATCGACAACTTTGTAAATGAACAGTGTGGATATCGCTTGGGATATGAATGGCTCGCCACACGTTGCCGGGACAAAGGCACCCCTGCTTGATAATACAAATCATACAAATGATTATATGGCCAACCGAACTTTCCGTTCGCTATCCAGATATCCTGAGTTTTCCAATCATAAATAGGATATGCGTTATATATAGAATAATTCATTCTGCGAGTCCATTTATAATTAGCTAGTTTTCTGTAATTCTTATCACTATGTATGGCCCGCCACCTATTAAAACTCTCTTGGGTACGGATACCAACAAGGCAACATATACGCCGGCCCATTTTCCGTTGATACAACCAAAAAGGGAACATATTCTGAAAATCATAATCCACATGTCCTCCTTGAAGAAGTCAAAGTCTTTCGCCCGGAGACATGAATGGGGCATCTCTCGAACCCAGATATCCCGGCACTCCTCGCTCCAAGGTCTCCAATATTGTTGAAACATAGATGTACATGTCTGGACTTTAAAAGGAACACAACAATGATAAATATCAAGGATATCGGAATTAGCGGCATAAACCTTTTCCACATATTCGGTCGTCTGGCTGTATTGAACCTCATAATCCATATGAAATACACCTAGTTTTCGTCCCGGAGCGTATCTACGAATATATCTACACACAAATTCAACAGTACACCACTATCCTTCCGCCGGAAAAAGAGACGTATACGTAATCGAAATAATCAAAATGATCTTCAAATCTTTTCTCTGTCGCCTCGTACACATCCATTCTTCGCATCATGACTCTACCTCCGGTAAATAATGCATTTTATCATAATTTTTCCACTCAACACATGTCTGGAACTTTTTTTGTGAGAACACTTTTACATGACGTTTATGCACAACAGCCATAAGTGAAGCTTGAGATGAAAAATCCTTTATGACTTCTTCAAGAAGTTCACTCAATACCGAAGGATCGTCACCACTCACGAAATAATTGTCTATAGAGTAATAGATATGTCCTTTTTTTACAGGCATAAAACCAACAACAGCCGTTTCATGAAAGGTATATACCAAACGTGGCTACGAGATGTTTTAAAAGGGTAATTGTTATTTTGTCGCAAAATGGCTGGATTCATGACCAAAGGCGCGACAAGTTCATATAACAATTTGTCCGTTCCCTGCAATGTCATAATTTTCATGGTCTGCACTTAATAATATTACCATGCAAATTTAGGCATTATATATAGATACCGTAACCACAAAAACACAAAAATGTAATTTACCCTATTTATATTTAGTCACTCGCTCATCATCGATAACGCCTTTCCAATTCATACCAAAAGCGAAATCATACAGATGGCCCTCGCTGTCCGTATAGCATTTCATATCCCGGGGAACATCCTCGAATTGCTCCTCCACGATACGCATATCTGCCGGCATCTGCAAAGGCAACAAAGCGGAAGCTCGGCTTTTCCACTGATGATATCCAAGACCGCTTGGTTTTGTACACCGAAGTTCACCAAAATGGCATCCGCCGAACCCTCGAACTCGGACATAATCGTGGGCTTATCCATCTCCAAAGATACGATTACAGGCTTACCTTTCATTTTAGCCTTTGTCTCCAAAACAGAAAGCATATCCTGCTTATTAGCTGTTTTCACGGACTTACCTTTATAAGAACGGTTCGTGAAATTCTCAAACGGATCTCCCCCCGCCAAACTTGGGTTACGGGCATAGGTAGCGGTATAATCATTATACTGTAAACTGATAGGCATATAACCGTTTCCTCCTTTCTCACGATCGGATTTATCATACCCCGTACACTGTTCGGGCTCGTCATAAAGACGATAGCGAAATCCGCCTCATCGGGATTATCAACGACCGTAAAATACTTACGAACCAAATCCAAATTCACCGGATCATCCCTATGAGCCTCGCTAGTCGTTCCGAAGAAACCGACTAACCGCCGGATAATAACGTTTCGGAATATACACCTTCATCTCCTTACTCATAGGTAAGGCGTTTCCCTTATTTTTCAGCATCACGACAGAAGCGAGCTGGGCATCGTAAGCCTCCTTCATAAAATCAGGATTCCCTACGATCTTTTGGGATTCGGCAGGGTCTAAATAGGGATTCTCAAATAATCCTGTCCGAAAGATATTCAGTAATAAACGTACGGCAGAAGTCTCGAAACGTTCACTCATGGCGGGCTCTCCCATCTCTTCCACACCCATCTTATAAGCCTCCAATACCGGGCCTTTATCGTTATTACCACCAAACTGATCTACGCCAGCCATCAAAATACGGTAATGCCGTTCGGCAACAGAAAGCTCCTCCGCTCCCCAAGGTTTTCCGGCGAAGGTCTCTATGCCCGTCTCATCACCCGTGATTCCCCAGTCTGTACAAACCACACCGTCGTATCCATATTTCTCACGTAATTGATCCGTAATCAGATAACGGTTGTAACTATTCGCAATATCCGCACCATCCGGATTCAGTCCGACAGAAATCGTATAATAAGGCATCACCGCAGAAGCTTTGCCGGTAGCTCCATCCAATTTAAAGGCGCCTTCCACAAAAGGCTTCTTTTGTTCCTCGATATTCTTTCCGGGGTAAACAGCGTATTTACCATAACCGTAATGAGCATCACGTCCAGCCTCACCCGGTCCACCCCCCGGCCAATGTTTTACCATGGCGTTTACGCTCTCATAGCCCCAACCGTCACGAATCTCTTTCCCACCGGTTGAAGTCTGAAAACCGTCCACATACGCACGAGACATATCCGTAACCAAGTCCGGATCCTCTCCAAACGTACCGCTCACACGGCTCCAGCGGGGCTCCGTCGCCATATCACTTGCGGGGACAAGGCAGTAGCGATACCTAACGCCCGATATTCAGCAGAGGCGATCTCACCAAAACGTCTCATCATTCCGGACGGAAAGTAGCCGCCAAACCTAAAGAACCGGGCCATAAGGAGATCTGTCCTCCGCTACCAAAATTATACTCTGTATCCGCAGCCGTACCATGGCGAGATCGGAACTATTATTGGCTGGGATACCGTGACCGATGCCTCCACTAAAGCTTGCACATTATTATTCCAGCGAGCCGCCACTTCTGGACTTTGTACTCTCGTAACCAATACATGACGAACATTATCCTCGGTGAGGAATTTACGCTGCGCATCGGAAAGATCGGATGGCTGGGCTCCACTCTCATCAAAAGATTTGCCATTGTAGGTAGAAGCTCCAAACCCTTTCGAGGCACCGGGGATAGATTGATGGGCGCTATAAAGCATCAATCCGGCGATCTCCTCTGTAGATAACTGCCCGGCCAAATCAACGGCACGTTCCTCGGGGGTAAGACGCCAATCCTCATACGGATCAAGCAACCCGTTCCGATTCAGATCTTTGAAGGCATATCCGTCAACGGCAAGAAGTCTCACCCCCGAATTGGCCGAATATCCTAATACAGCTCCTTCTTGCTGGGTAACGATACGGATAGAATCTTTCTCTACCTCCGTCCACTTCGTGCCCGAACAAGCACAGGTGGAAACTAACAAGGCGCCCAACATACCATGGGTCAGCCGAACAGTAATAAAAGGTTTTCGCATACTTTCTTAGTTTTAATAGGTTAATCTCTATTCAATAATGGTTTCTCAAGAATACGATTTATCCGAAATGAGGCGGACGCTTATTCAATCTGCGCTCGATAAAGCTTTTCATAAATTCCACGGTCTCGTCGATCCCTAATACGGATACATCGATCGAGAAATTATAAGAAGAGGCCATTCCCCATGTCTTATTCGTATAATAATTATAGTAAGCCGCACGGGATTTATCAGTCTTCTCCATCATGTTCTTCGCCTCTTCACTGTCACACCATGCCTTTCCACGGTCTTTGGACTCGCTCTCCACTGAACTATGGATAAAGAAGCTCAAACAAGCCGGATCATCCCGGAGGATAATAATCAGCGCAACGCCCTACCAAAACACACGACTCAGTCTCCGCCAATTTACGGATAGCGTCACTCTGTATCTTAAAAAGACCGTCATTAGACAAAATATCATTATAAGGCGTAAACATCCCTCCCATAAAAGAAGAGTACCCCATCGTAAAAGCGTACGATAAACCACTGGAGGCACGTTCGTCCGCCTTCTCGAAAACATCCTCGCATAATCCACTCTCACGGGCCGCCACGGTAATCAGTTCCTTATCATAGTAACCGATACCCAACTCCTTCGCCAAACGTTGTCCGATCTCGCGGCCACCGCTTCCGAACTGGCGGCCTATCGTCAATATGATTTTATTATCCATAGATTTCAAGTTTAATTCAACCATTTACAAACGTACAAAATTATTTTTAAAGCCACGATAATAATATAATAAACACTAAAACAAAAAATAATCAAAGTTTATACTTACATTTGTTTTCGAATAAATTTAGTACACTCAATTTATCATGAATAACATTCATTCCAATACAACATTTCTTAATGAGGCTATAGACAAGAAGACCGATGTAGAAGATGAAAAGACCGACTTGATTTTGGCCAATATGATTGATTTGCGAAAAACGATGTCGGATGTATTGTCACTTCTTCTTGGAGCCAAAGAAAACTCGGTTATTGACCAAGCGCTATTCCGCATCTTACAATTTTTCGATGTGGATCGGGTGTATATCGGAACATTTGACGAACAAACTCATACTGTTGACTTTACGAATGAAGTTACTTGTGATGGCATTATCTCTATGCGAGAGGATTTACTGCGTCAACTCCCGCAAGACGAGATTCCTTGGTGGTACGATAGTATCAAAAAGGGCATGGATATCGTTATTCATGATGTCTCTAAAATGCCGGAAGAGGCGAAGAGTGAGCAGCATCTTCTGATTTTGCAAGAGGTTTCATCCTTATTAGTCATCCCTATTTTCAAGCAAGGCAAACCATCCGGATTTATCGGCTTTGATTCTGTAAAAAAGAAACGGAACTGGAGTGCCTTAGATATAGAGAATTTACATATGTTGGCTGATATCCTTTCCATAGCCATTGAAAGAGGGGAAGTTCAAGGATTAGTAGAACATACGGCTATGCAAGTCATGAAAAGCGAGACGAAGTTTAAGATCATTTTCGACAAGATGCTTGGGGCGCCGAACTTTATGATGAGAATGGAGTGTTGGTAGATATCAACCAAGCGGATCTCGATATTTTTGGTGTTACCCGTGAGCAGGCCGTGGGACTGAATATGTTCGAGAATCCTAATATCCCGAAATATGTAAACCAAAGCCTCAAAAACGGAAAAGATATATTCTTTCCACTTAATTATGATTTCAAGGTTGCTTCTCAAAACGGCTATTACGATAGTCATCATGATTCTAAAACAAAGCATCTGTTGGTAAAAGGAGTCACATTAAAAGACTCTCTTGATAATATATTCGGCTATATTTATATTGTATTCGACGATACCGAGAATCACATCAAGCGGGAACAAATCGAAAATAGCCTAGCCCGGCTAAAAGTATCGGTAGATACCGGGGATTCCATTCTTTGGGAATACGATGTAGAGAATGATAAATTGACCGTAGATTTTGGCCTCAATGAAGACATTAATAATAATGAGGGGCTAAAAGCGATTCATGATTACAACTTCAAGAATCAAGAAGACTATAAATCCTCAATCCATCCGGATGATTTTGACCGGGTATATAATAAACAGTTCAAACCTCTCCTGCAAGGGAAGATCAATAACTTCGTAGCGGCTTACAGGCGTATCCTCAATGGCAAAACATTCTGGTTCAACTCCAATGTACGCTCCTATAAATTCAACGATGACGGAACGCCTAACAGGATCGTAAGCTACACCTCCAACATAACCCAGCAACGGGAAAAGGAGATCGAGCTAATCAAGGTAAAGGAAGCTGATAAATTGAAGTCCGCGTTCTTGGCGAATATGAGTCATGAGATACGCACGCCGCTGAACGCTATCGTCGGGTTCTCAAATATAATCGCCGAGATTGATGATGAGGTAGAGCGTCAATCTTATTTAGATATCATCCATAAAAACAATGATTTGCTACTGCAACTGATCGACGATATCCTTGATTTCTCTAAAATCGAGGCGGGAACCATGGATTATCATTTCGAGGAAGTGGACATCAAGGATATATGTGGCGAAATCGCATTGGCAGACTCTATAAAGATGCCTTCAGACGTGGATCTGATCTTTGATCTCGACTCCCCATCGTAATCGTTAAAACCGATGAGCGGAGGGTTATGCAAGTGATATCCAATTTCGTGAATAACGCTATCAAATTTACCACAAAAGGAAGTATCACGATTTATTATGAGATAGAAGGGGATTTTATCCGAGTCTGCGTGAAAGATACAGGTATCGGTATCTCCGCGGAAAACCAAAGACGTATATTCGAGCGATTCATCAAGGTAGATACTTTCCAGCAAGGTACGGGATTGGGATTAACCATCAGCCGAACCATTATCGAGGCATTAGGAGGTAAAATCGGCGTAGACTCTGAAGAAGGGGTGGGTTCCACTTTTTGGTTCACTCTGCCTTTGGACACAAAACGGACTGATATTGAGCTTTCACCGGACATCCTCGTCCAATCCGAAGAAACGCCCCGTTCAGATAGGCATCATTCCATCTTAATCGCCGAGGACGTTTATGAGAATTATTTCCTTTTGGAAACCTTGTTTGGCAAGCAATACCAACTTTATCATGCGCTAAACGGGCAAGAGGCTATCGATATGTTCGAGACATATCATCCGGACCTAATCCTAATGGACATAAAAATGCCGGTTATGGACGGATTCGAAGCAACTCGCAGAATCCGCACCTTATCCAAGACCATTCCGATCATAGCACTCACGGCATTCGCTTTCGAAAGGGAAAAGGAGATCGCCAAACAATGTGAATTCACGGATTATGTAGTGAAGCCCATTGATATAAAAGAACTAAAGAAATTAATCGCTAAGGTATTGGCATAAAAAAGCGTGTTGCGACAATCGCAACACGCTTTTTTATTTACTTAGCATCGGAGCAGCAGAAGGAGGAGGCGTTCCCAATCCCCATTCCTTATTCGCTTTCGGCCCCATCTCTAACTCTAACAAACCACCGACGGCGATATCGCTATGATTGAACCAAGGCTGGTTCAAGGTTACGCCGTTCAACTTAGCGGATTGTACGTATTTATTCTCATCGGACGCGTTATTCGCACGGATCTCGAACGTATTGCCGTTACCCATATCCACTTTCACGTCGGTAAACATCGGGCTACCGATATTATAGGTAGGAGAACCCGGAGTCACCGGATAGAATCCCATCTGACTGAAGACAACGAAAGCGGACATACCACCACCGTCCTCATCACCCGGTACACCCATCAAATCATTGCGGAACCATTGATTCAATAAGGTACGGATACGTTTCTGCGTCATCCAAGGCTTACCCGCATAATTATACAAGTACGGGATATGCAAGCTCGGCTCATTCGCCATAGAGAACATACCTACGTTACCCGTATGATCCGGAAGCGTGGAATAGAATTGCCATTTAGACATACCCAGCGGCGTATTGAACATGGAATCCAAAGCAGAGGTAAACGCCTCATTGCCTCCGATCAAAGAGATCAAGTCACCGATATTATGCTGTACGTCCCAACGATAAATATATCCGTTATTCTCATCGTAATAATCACGGGCACCCAGACCACCATCATAACGGTAATCCAATGGATAGATAAACTTGCCATCCTTATCTTTCGGATGGAAGAAACCTGTCTCCGGATTAAATACGTTCCGGTAATTGTAAGAGCGACGCAAATAATAATCCGCCTCGTCTTTCTTTCCCAATTCTTGAGCGATCTGGGACAAGCACCATTCATCATACGAAGTTCCTAAAGTCACGGCGATCGGCTGACGTTTTTTCCCAAATGGATACGTTAGGCACCGTCTCTTTCTCTCCCGGTCTCAACGCAGGAATATAGCCATGTTCCTTGTAGAAATCGTCCAACCAACCGGCGGGAGCGGCAGACCACGGGATCAAGGTCTTTTCCTCGATACCTTTCTTTACAAGCGATATAAGCCTTTTCCAGCTCAAACCCACGCAAGCCCTTGCGGTAAGCGTCGATCACGGTAGCGACAGCATGGTTTGAGTTCATACGGCGTGTATCTCCCGTCACCTCCGGAAGGTAGGCATCCAGTCGGTACCCATCTGCTCCGCCATCAGGAGATAAGAGTTGATGATATCGTTCTCACGCTCATTATCGATCAAGACACGCAGGGGATGCGTAGCACGGTAGGTATCCCAAATCCAGTCGTCCGTATAGAAAGGCCGTCCGCCATCCTCATGGATCTTTCCGTCGAAAGCACTGTAATAATGTCCGTCCTCGCTCAAGTTTATCGGGCTTCGTAGCAACGATATAAAGAGGTATAGAATACGGTCTTCTCATCCTTGGTACCGCCTTGTACTTGTATTTTACCTAAAGCGTCGTTCCAATCGTTGCGGGCGATCTTCGCTACCACATCCACGTCGTAAGCGGCGATCTCACGCTCCAGATTCTTCTTCGCCTGTTCCTCGCTGATAAAAGAGATACCGTAGCGAACGCCAAGTTTCTTCACGTCCTCCCCGAAGGAAAGGGCGATAGCGGCATTGGTACCTTCCACGGAGGTCTCGTTATAGTTGACACTGCCGTTTGACAATACACCCGCTTTCACAGGCTTCTGGTTCGTCTCGGCATATAAAAAGACTTCGTTTTCTTATCTATATATTGATAACCGCTTACGGAATTACCATTTACTTGTAGCTGTCCGTTACGGCTGTTAAATACCAGATAAGCCGGTCCCTCTTTCTCGAAAGTGAGCGAATATACGGCACTTTGATGGGACGGGGCGAAGTCCACGTCGATTTCCTCATTATCCAGATATACCTGATAACGGTACGGCAAGATCTTCTCCCGATCATAGCTATAAGCGATCACGGGTCGCAAGCCGGATTCGTCACCTTGATAAGGGCATAAATTGAACGCGGAACGCTCACGATGGTTTGTCACGATAATAGGCAAACGCCAGACGGTCGCCCGTGAAGTCCGCACGCTCCGGATATACACGTAGCATACTGTTCGGCAAATGCACGGTCGGGAAAGTAGGCACCAATAAATGGCTGATGTTTCCCATATAAGGATTCACGTAATCCACCGGTCCATCGCCGAAGGAGAAGTCCCTCCCCACCGGCGCATGACACCCACAGGAAAGCGGAAGCCAAAAGGGCCATCGAAGTTTTAAGCTTTGTCTTCATTTTGTCGATTATTAATTCGTTAATTATTCTTTGCTTCTCAGCCGGGTACTTTCCCGGCAATCCGTGAGACGTTGTCTCACGGGTAACAGAGCTAACCGCTCACTAGTAAGGGAGCTATTTACTCAGCCGTCTTCGGACGATTTTCCGGGGCAGCTCCGAACTCCTTATTCGGTGTACTTCCCATCACAAAGGTAAGATTCCCTCCCTTCACGATATCATCATACAGGATATAAGAATTGTTATAAGGTTTACCATTTAACAACACGGATTGGATATATACATTCTCCTTGCTGTTGTTCTGGGCTACGACCTCGAAAGTCTTACCCTCCGGCAAATGAACGGAAGCCTTATCAAATAACGGGCTACCGAACACGAACACGCCATTGGAAGGATTTACATTGGTAAATCCCAAGGCAGACATGATATGCCAAGCGGACATCTGGCCACAATCCTCGTTTCCGATGATGCCTCCGGTTGGTCGGTATAGAACACATCTTGGATGTAACGAACTTTCTCGGCTGTCTTCCATTGCTCGCCGGCGTATGGATAAAGGTAAGTGACATGATGGCTCGGCTCATTTCCATGGGCGTACATGCCGATCAAGCCACTGATATCCGGAGAGGCGTTCTCTCCTAACTCACCTTCCACCAAGAACAAAGAATCCAGTTTCGAGATAAACGGAGCGTCGCCACCCATCAACTCGATCAAGCCTTCCGGATGCTGGGGCACGAAGAATGTATAATGCCAACCATTTCCCTCACAGAAATCGCCTACGCTATGTATGGACTGAATCGGATCGTACGGCGTACGCCAGCTGCCATCATTCATTTTCGGACGGATAAAGTTGATATCCTTATCGAAATACTGCGTATAATATTTACCACGTTTCAAGTAATTCTGGTAATCCTCCGTCTTGCCCATTTTCTTCGCCATCAAGGCGATACCCCAATCATCGGCTGCGTATTCCATCGCGATAGAAGTAGCCTCACGTACCTTATCACAAGGGATATAGCCTTTTTCCAACACGTACGGCACCCCGTTTTGCTTCTCATAGACAGAGGAAGCAACCATATAACGATACGCACGGTCAGCGTCAAAGCCGGTAAAACCTTTCAGATAGGCATCCGCGATAATAGGCACAGCGCTATATCCCGGCATTTGATCCGTCTCACCACCAATCAACGGCCAGATCGGTAATTTCTCTTGCTGGTCGTAAATGCTTAACATCGAGTTCACCAAATCCGACACATATTGAGGTTGATAATCGTGAACAACGGATGCAAGGTACGATACGTATCCCATAGAGAGAAAGTGGAATAGTTCTTCCAAGTATTGTTCGTATACACCTTATCGTCATGGCCACGGAAATCGCCATTCGCGTCGCAATACAATGTCGGAGCGATAAACGCATGGTACATGGCGGTATAGAAAACCTTCTTGCACGCTCATCTTTCGTATCGATGGAGATACAAGATAATTGATCATTCCATTTATCGATAGCCTCGTTACGAACCTCGTCGAAATCCCAATGAGAAAGCTCCGCACGTAAGTTAGCCAAGGCATTCTCGCAACTTACGGAAGAGATAGCGACCTTTACCAAGGCGGTCGGGGAATCTCCCTTAAAGGTAATCACTCCCTTAACGGACTCGCCCGTCAACTCATCATTACCCGCAGCCTCATCATCGTTGAATACAGCCAAAGACTCGATCGGCTGATCACATTTCAACGTAAAGAATACTTTATGACGTGGGCTCCAACCTTTGGAAAAGCGGTACCCCTCGATCGTGTACTCATCAATCTTCTTCAAATAAGTGTCATACGCTTTATCACCGATACCCTCCTTCAAGTTGATCAAGAGGCGATGCTCGCTTCCCGACGGATACGTATAACGATGTAAGGCTACACGCTCGGTCGCCGTCAACTCCGCTTTTACGCCATTATCCATCAGCAAAGAGTAATATCCCGGAGCTACGGCTTCGTTGGCATGTTTATAATAGGAAGAAGCGGCTCCCTCTATATTATCTTGCTCGCCACGGGCGGTACGTACCTCGCCGTATAAGGCATCAGAAGGATATCCCCCAGATCAGAACATCCGGTTCCGCTCAAATGCGTATGACTAAATCCGATAATGATACTATCGGAGTAATGGTAACCGGAACACCAGTCCCATCCCTTAAAAATATTCTGAGGACCTACTTGAACAGCTCCAAATGGAACGTTTGCCCCGACAAATACCGTGTCCGTGTTCTCCCGATCCGATATAAGGATCTACATATGCGGTAAAGTCTGTCTTGTTTTCCGTTTTCTCCGGTGTAGCACAGGAGTATGCGAAAAAATGTCAGGCATATCGCTATGCCTGACATTAATGGTTTGTGAATGAAATTCATCTTAATTGCTTATTTCTTCTTTTTACTAGGTTTTACTGAAATAGGGGAAAGTTTATTGATCCCTTCCTCGTTTACGGAGAATGAGTAAGGCATATCCTCCGGATTAATACCACGATTCATATTCGGCTTGTCACCCATCTTGAAGTCGATCACGCCACCCTTAAACAAATCGTTATGATCCAGATAATTCTTAGTGTAGTTCTTGCCGTTGAACGTCATGGATTCGATATAGATATTCTTATCGCTGTTGTTCGGGGCATTGATCACCAAGTTGTTTCCATTCTCAAAATGGATCGTAGCCTTCTTGAACAGCGGAGCGCCCAACACATATTGGGTCGTACCCGGAGCGACCGGATAGAATCCTAACGCTGAGAATACATACCAAGCGGAAGTCTGGCCATTATCCTCATCACCGCAATAACCATCCGGACCCGGAGTATACATCTTATTCATTACTTGACGCAACCAATATTGAGCCTTCCAAGGTTGACCCGCATAGTTGTATAAATAAATCATATGCTGGATCGGCTGGTTACCGTGAGCGTAGTTACCCATATTCATCACGGTCATCTCGCGGATCTCGTGGATCACACCACCGTAGTAGCTATCATCGAACAAAGGCGGTACAGCAAATACGGAGTCAAGCATCATCACAAATGAATCCTTACCGCCCATCAAGTCGATCAATCCCTGAGGATCGTGGAATACAGACCATGAATAGTGCCAGCTATTACCTTCCGTGAAAGCGTCACCCCATTTCAGCGGAGAGAACGGAGCCATGAACTCGCCATTCTCATTCTTGCCACGCATCAACTTGGTTTCCTTGTCGTACAGGTTCTTATAGTTCAACGCACGACGGGCATATAAATCCAATTCCTTTTTCGGACGGCCTAGTTGTTTAGCGATCTGCCAGATACACCAGTCATTGTAAGCATATTCCAATGTACGAGCGGCATTCTCGTTAATCTTCACATCGTAAGGGACATATCCTAACTTATTATAATATTCATGCCCCAGACGTCCTGTAGAAGAGACCTTCGGGTGAACGTTTTCCGTACCATGGATCAAACCTTTATATAGAGTCTCCAAATCGTCAACCTTCACGCCTTTCATATAAGCGTCTACCAAGATAGATGCCGAGTTATTACCGACCATGCAACCACGGTGGCCCGGACTTGCCCATTCCGGGAAGAAGCCGCTTTCCTTATACGTATTGATCAAACCCTCTTGCATTTCCTTGTTTACAGACGGGAACATCAAGTTCAAGAACGGGAACAAACTACGGAACGTATCCCAGAATCCGGTATCGGTAAACATATAACCGGGTAATACCTCACCATTATACGGGCTGTAATGAACCACCTCGCTTGAGCGTTGATCTCATAGAACTTACGGGGGAACAACAATGAACGATAGAAGCAAGAATAGAAAGTACGGTATTGATCCAAATCTCCACCTTCAACTTCGATCTTGCTCAGATGCTCATTCCAAACATCCTTACCTTTCTGAACCAAAGTATCAAAGTTATCGTTACCTAATTCCTTCATATTGATAGCGGCCTGATCGAAGCTAATAAATGAGGAAGCCACCTTCGCATGAACGATTTCACCCTTCTTCGTCTTGAAACCGATTACGGCTCCTACATGGTCACTCGTTTGCTCCTTCGCACCCTCTTTCAAAGAAGCGTCGGCAAATGTAGCCTCGTATGTGAAAGGCTTATCAAACTCGATCACAAAATAATTCTTGAAATTATCGGGAACCCCGCCGCTATTCTTCGTTGAATAACCGATGATCTTATTCTCCTCCGGAATTACCTTGATATAAGAACCCTTATCCAAGGCATCCACCACGATATAAGAATGCTCGTTTTCCGGGAAAGTGAAACGGAACATAGCGGCACGATCTGTCGGCGTTAATTCCGTTACCACGTCATGCTCCGCCAGATATACCTTATAGTAATAAGCCTTGGCGATCTCTCCTTTATGCGAGAACCAGCTCGCACGTTTATCTTGGTCGAATTCCGGTTTACCAACCACCGGCATGATTGCAAATTGTCCGTAATCATTGATCCACGGGCTTGGCTGATGGGTCTGTTTAAAGCCACGGATCTTGTTAGCCGTATATACATACTGCCATCCATCTCCCATCTTTCCTGTCTGAGGAGTCCAGAAATTCATACCCCACGGACGAGCGATCGCCGGATAGGTATTTCCTGTAGACAACTCAAAAGAAGATTGCGTACCATTAGCGGGTTTACATACTCTACTGGATCAAAAGCCTCATTCACAGCCGCTACCGCAGGTTTCCACCACATCAACATCGCCGCTAAAGCTAAAGCCCAAACGCTTTTTTTCTTCATGATATACTATTTAATTAATAATATAATTTATCCGTTTTTGTGTTTTATATTCATAGTTGGACTACAAATATCCATTTAATTAACATGAATAGAAAGTGATTCTCGTGTCATTTATTTAGAAATATCCCTTTCTTTCTTATGAATTTCTGGCATTATACGAATCTAGGTGCAAATCTAACAAAAAGAATTAGAAAAAAGAAATCCAATGAAGCTAGATCATTGCCCTATTCATCGCACTTTTATCATTCCCGAAAAAGATTAATATCACATGCGAGTTCCGTACGAACTATGTCTATTCTACAATATAATATTACATATAAATGTAATCAATCTAAACTTAATTTAAAACAAGAGCAAAATGACAAAGAATGAATCTAAGCTATTATCCATTCAGGGGATAGCTAAAGCCTCAGCGTTCTGTTTGCTGCTTTTCTGCCTTCTCTGTAGACGCCGCTATGG
>ENA-OQAA01000500-OQAA01000500.1-human-gut-metagenome-genome-assembly--contig:-NODE-500-length-26480-cov-3.846659_pt1 | contig 26480 bp, 29 predicted proteins | sample MGYA00242489_ERZ504515 | MGnify/ENA primary metagenome ERZ504515 (study PRJEB26092, sample SAMD00036237) | human gut metagenome | host: Homo sapiens | study: EMG produced TPA metagenomics assembly of... | reverse complement strand
TCTGCACCCGCTATCATGGTGAAGAAGACTCAATGTACAAGTATCGATCTGTTAATAAAAAAACCTGAATCCCATTCATTCTTGCAGAAGCAATTTTCCTAAAAAAACAAGAGAGAAATGGGTGGAATATTTCAATTCCCAGGATTATGACGTGATCCTTACCACAGCATCCTTAAGCCTGAGACTTGCATGATCGCGCCTCGGCTGAAAGCCGCAACCATCGGCTGGCAGCATAACTGCTATGACGGATATCTTCATGTGAAGCCTGTCGTTTTCTGGCAGCAGGAGAACCTTCTTCAGCAGTATCTGCCAAATTTGGACCGCTACATTGTGTTGAGTGATTATGATAAGCGGGACTATATGGAGAAGCTTGGAATAGATTGTGAAGTAAAAATCAATCCCAGAAGCTTTGTCAGTGAAAAGAAGTGCGATGTGAAATCCAAACGTTTTCTTATGGCGACCCGTTTCGTATATGCCAAAGGACTGGATCTGATGATGGAATCCTTTGAAGAGTTCTGCAAAGAGGATTCGGAGTGGGAGCTTGATATCATCGGAGACGGAGATCTTTTTGACCAGATCAGCAGATGCGAAGAAGCGTCATCTGGAGAAGCGTGTCCATTTTGTAGGATATACCAATGAGCCTGAGAAGTATTATCTGAATTCTTCTGTTTTCCTTCTTCCATCCAGATGGGAGGGCTGGCCTATGGTGATTATGGAAGCCTTTGAGTTCGGTCTTCCGGTAATCGCTTATCATATGGGCGCCATGGATCTGATCATTGATGATGGAAAGACTGGTTTCCTTCCTGAAGCGTTTGATCACCACAAATTTGCCCAGGCCATGCTGAAACTGGCACATGACGAAGAGCTTCGTGTCCGGATGTCTGCGAATGCCATTGCCAAGTCTGATGATTTTTCTATCGACAAGGCAGTGAAAGAATGGGACAGACTTTTTGAACGTGTAGTTGCGAAGAAGAGGGGGAAGTAACATGAAGATCACCGTGAACAACCTGAAGAAGCTGGTGAAAAGGATGGTCCGCCCGGATGAAAATTCCGGTAAAGAGAAGGACACTTTTGAGGCTGCCTTAAAGAGAGCCCGGGATGAGGCAAAATACAATCTTACGGAGGAGCTTCGGGAGAAGTACGCGGATTTTCTTGACAGTCCCATAAAAGAAAAATGTATACTATACGAGGCATTTGGGGCAGAGGCATGACCTGCAGCCTCATGCCATTTTCAAGTATTTGCTGACCCAGACAGAATTTCAGGAGTATCTCCATGTCTGGGTCATTGACGATTTTTCGGATAATGAACCATGGATGGGACTTTACAGGGATGATCCAAATGTGAAATTTATTAAATTCCAGTCTGTAGAATACAGGGAATATCTGGCTACAGCCAAATATCTGATCAATAATGTAAGCTTTCCCGGATATTTTACCAAACGTAAGGAGCAGATCTTTGTGGATACCTGGCACGGAATCCCGTTAAAAACCATTGGATTTGACATTCCGGCAGGCAAGGTGAGTGCAGGAAATACAGTAAGGAATTTCCTTGCAGCAGACTATCTGATCGCGCCCAATCATTTTATGACAGAGATTTATGAGAATGCGTTCAAAATGAAAAATCTTTATCCCGGAAAAATCCTGGAAATCGGGCAGCCCCGTAATGACAGCTATTTTCACACAGACCGGGAGGCCATATTTAAGAAGCTGCAGATGGCAGGCGTGGAGGCAGATCCAAAGAAGAAGCTGATCCTTTATGCGCCTACCTGGAAGGGCAGCAGGTATTCCAGCCCGGATACCAGCCTGGATGCCTATGAGAAGATGATCCGCACTATCGAGGAGAATGTGGATACCAGGGAGTACCAGGTGCTGGTGAAGCCTCATCAGATTGTATACTACCACATTAAAGACACAGTGGGGATAACCGGCCAGTATATTCCTGCAACCGTAGATACCAATGAGCTTCTTCGTGCTACAGATGTTCTGATTTCCGATTATTCCAGTATTTATTTTGACTATCTGGTATCGAAAAAGCCCATTCTGTTCTTTATCCCGGATCTTGCAGAATATAAAAATTACAGAGGCTTATACTTCGGAATTGATAAGCTGCCGGGTCCTGTTGCAGAAACTTATGAGCAGCTTGGAGATTATGTGAAGGATGCCGAAAGAGCCATGGAGCCATACCGGAAGGTTTACGAAAGGGAAGCAGCCTGGGCGTGTCCGCAAGATGACGGAGAGGTCTGCCGCCGCCTTGCAGACATTGTGTTCCACGGAAAAGAAGATTCCCGGTGTATAGCCTGTCAGGATGAGGCGCAGTCACCAAAGAAAAAGCTTCTGATGTATGCCGGTGATTTTTCGGAGGGAGATGACACCGAAGCATTTCTTGGACTTGCAGAGAACCTGGATTTTCAGAAATACGATGTTACCCTGCTTGTGTGCGGTGGTGGAGACGATTTTGCAGAAGAACAGATCATAGGTCTTCCTACCGGGCTTCGGATCCTTTACCGTGGTCAGCCTTTTAACGGAAAAGCGGAAGAAATCGCGAAGAATGAGCTGTTTTTGAAGGGAAAAATAAAAGATATTCCACATGCTTTTTACAAGAGAGAGGCAAGGCGCCTGTTTGGAGAGGCGAAATTCGACTGTGCAATTGACCTTACCGGGAAAAAGAGCCTGTTTTCAGTGGTGGCAAAGGAGATGGAGGGCGTTCGGTTTTTCCAATACAATGCACGTTTTGTCCGGGAAAAACAGATTGCAAAGGAGCTGGCAGGCCAGCAGGTAATCGTATCTGCCACAGAAAGCTACTTTATTGCCAGATACCAGGGAAACAATCCAGCTGTTATTACCGTGGAAGCCATTCCGGCACCGGATACAGAGAAAATCAATTATATCTGTATGTACCAGCAGAAAGCCCAGAACGTTCTGAAGGGTTTTGGCCGTCTGGAGAAAAATACCTGTCTTTACATTACCGGAAAAGGGAAAGGGTATCAGAAGCTGAAAGCTATGGTTTCAGAGCTTCACCTGGAGGGAAGGGTGATTCTTACCGGATGGCTTGAGAAACCCTTTGCATTTATGAATCTGTGCGATTATTTTATCTGCCCGGAAGGGGAAGAAGAAGCCTGGGTACCCTTGCTGCAAAAACCATGAATATGAAGCTGCTGGCAGAAGACTGCACAACAGAGATGCCTTACAGCTTTCAGGCCAGGTCCTGGAATCAGGAACAGAGTGAGAAGCTGGATGAGCTGATAGAAGGTAAGAGGACTTCAGATGAATGAGATAGAGAAGATTTTGAAAGATAATATGGAGGATTATGAGAGCGTGAAGCGTCAGGCTCTGAAATTCATTCATGAGAATAAGAAAGAGCTTTCCAAAAACTATGCTACGCAGAGGTATGCGGGAATCCGGTGGATGCTTCCATTTTTCTTCCTTATAGATGAAAAGCCTGGCAGTGACCTGCTTCTGGAAATGCTGGACTATTCGCTGAAGAATTATGTTTCCTCTGAGAAGCGAGTGTTACGGCCTGCATAAAAGGCGGTTTTCATCTGGTGAAAAAAACAGGTGTGGACTATGTAAAAGAGGAAAGTCGTGAATATCTGGAGGCGCTTTCCCAGGCAGGTTACATTATCGGTAATATGGTTCTGCCAGGTTCTTTTGTGAAAAAAGAAGCACAGGTTTATTTTAATCCCATGCTGGAAATTTATGATAGGAAGTCTGTGGAGACTGCAGAATTTCTCTCAGTTACGGCAAGGGAGCTTCTGAAAACAGATTATATCTACGCTCCGTCTAAGAGCAAAGCGAAGGAAGCATGGCTGGAAAAATGCACCCTGGGAAAAGTCTATGATGGAAATGTGATCATAGAGAAAAAGGAAGGATTAAAAGAAGGCAGAGGCAGTCTTCTGGAGCGTATCCGAAGTCAGAATGCAGTGCCTGGAATGGAGTTTTTCTCCCTTCGAAATCAGGAGGAAAGGAAGAAAGTCCTGATCCTTAGCAGCTGGAAAGCCGAGCGGGAGGCTAAGCTTGTTGTCCGAAAGCTTGCAGACAGTATGGACAGGGAAAAATATGATACGGTTATTTATAGTGGCTGGCTTGGAAGCAGGGAGATGTGAAAGAATTTCTCGCCTTTGAAAAAGAGCTTCCAAAAGTGATGGGCGCAGGAAGGATGACTTTGAGTGAGGAAGATTTCCTGAATTACCGTATGATTGAGAAAAATCCGGCTCTTTATCTGGAAAATCCGGAAATACGAAGATATATGCGAATGCTTGCCAGAAGAGAGTGGGGCAGGCTGTTCGGCAGCAGTTCCTGGGATGTGGTAATCATGGCTGGAAGTACCGGGTATCTGCCATATTATCTGGCAGCAGAGGCACCGGCAAAAATGAAAGTTCTGGTGGATCTTGATTTTCTGCCTTACATCCATGAAAAATATCCGGCAAGATGCGAAAAGCCCTTACTGTATTTGACCGGATATATGCTCCGGCAGATTGCCAGCAGCTGGGAGACTACGGAAAGGAAAACCGCCTTCGGATAATGCTCCTTCCGGTACTTGCTGCAGCCAGACCAGAAGAAAACCAGGTGGAAACGGTTTCCTACAATGGTGAGACTTACCTTGTGTGTGGGAAATGGAACATGCAGGGAGAACGTATTTCCATGAAGCTGGTACAAAAGCGGTTCCGGGAAGTATTCTGGTAAATGGTGAGCTTGCACCAACGGCAGAGCAGAAAAAAGCTTTGGAGCAGCTGTCGAAGGAGCACAGGATTTATGTGCTGGGGGCACAGAGCGCCGCCTATAAAAGTCTTTTGCCAGAAGCAGTGATCCTGGATGGATATGTGAAAAAAGAACTGTATCTGCAGCCTGCGGCCTGGGAATTTTTTGGAGCCTTTGAGAGTTATGTAGGAAACAAGGCCTTGGAATATGATGCATTGGAAAGAATATGTAAAACTTTTGGAGTGAAGGAGGACATTCCTTGATTCGTTCAGGGAGTGTCCTTTTTCTATAAAATGGGGGGAAAGTATGAATACGAAGAATAAAACCGGGAAATTCCGGATCATTTTCCGTTTCCTGAAAGGAAATATCCGGTTTTTTGTGGGAACGCTATTATTTTCGGTGTTGTTTACAGCATGTAATGCGTTGATCCCACAGATCGTGAAATACACAGCAGACCATATTCTGGTGCTGGATGGAATTCCGGATGGTCTGAATGTGCGGCAGACACTGCTTTTGTCAGCACTTCTGGTAGCTGCTTCGGCAGTTCTTTCGGGAGTTTTTAATTACTTAAGTAAAATGTGCCTGGCAAAAGGCTCAGAGAATTTCCTGAAATCCATCCGTGACACCTTGTATCACCACACCCAGTATCTGCCTTTTTCCTGGCATGTAAAGCACCAGACCGGGAGATCATTCAGAGATGTACCTCTGACGTGGAAGTGATCCGTAACTTTGTGTGCAGGCAGCTGCCGGAGGTGTTTCGAATCTGTTTCCTGATCGTACTGTATCTGGGAATCATGTTTTCCATGAATGTGCAGATCACACTGGCTGCGGCAGCTTTTTTCCCGGTGATCATCGGTTATTCCTGCTATTTCTATTCCAGGATCGGGAAACGTTTTCAGGATGCTGATGAGGCGGAGGGGGCACTTTCCAGTACCGTGCAGGAGAATCTGACTGGAGTTCGTGTAGTGCGTGCTTTTGGTAGAGAAAAGTATGAAATCGACCGGTTTGATGAGAAAAATAATGCCTACTCCAATTTATGGGTATATCTTGGAAAACTGATGAGCGTTTACTGGGCATCGGGAGATTTGATCACCAACCTGCAGGTGCTGGTGGTTATGGTGACTGGTGTTGCTTTTGCCGTGAATGGACAGATCACATTGGGAGAGTTTATGGCATTTATTTCCTATAATGCGTCCCTGACCTGGCCGGTGCGAAGCCTGGGAAGGATTATTTCAGATATGAGTAAGGCTGGGGTTTCCATGGAACGTGTGGCTTATATTCTGGAGGCTGAGGAAGAAGATGCTGCTGTAAAGTGTGAAGCTAAGTCTACAGACAGAAATGAAAATGCAGAGAATATTGCGAAAAAGAAGAAGGCAGGACAGAGTGAGGCAACTCTGGCTTATAAGATTCCTGCGCGGACAGCAGAGCAAACGAGTGAGGATTCCGAAAATAAAGGCTGTGGAGAAAAGCAGACTTTGGGACCTGTCAGTGGAATGAAACCTGCCATGGATGGCGATATCTGCTTCCGCGATGTATCTTTCGGTTATTCTCCAGACCACCCGGTTCTGAAAAATATCAATTTCACAATCCCATCCGGAAGCACCTTTGCAATCCTTGGCACAACTGGAAGTGGAAAATCAACTCTGGTCCATTTACTGAACCGTTTATATGATCTGCCGGAAGACTGCGGCAGTATTACCATTGGCGGTACAGACATTCGTGACATTGACCGTCAGTACCTGCGCCAGAATATCGGCATGGTACTCCAGGAACCGTTCCTTTTCTCCAGAACCATCCGTGAGAATATTGGCATCACAAAGGAGAAGCTTCTGGATGAAGAAATCCGCCATGCAGCGGAGATTGCCTGTGTAGATGAGTCAATTCTCCATTTTACAGACGGATATGACACCATCGTAGGTGAGCGTGGCGTCACTTTGTCCGGTGGACAGAAGCAGCGTGTTGCAATTGCCAGAATGCTGATGAAAGAAGCTCCGATCCTGGTATTTGACGATTCCCTATCCGCAGTAGATACGGAGACAGACAACAAAATCCGCAAAGAACTGAAAAAAGAGATGGAGAAAGCAACGGTTATTATGATTTCCCACCGGATCACATCTCTTATGCAGGCTGACTGTATTATTGTGATGGACAAGGGAGTAATCCAGCAGATGGGTACCCATGAGGAACTGATCCACCAGGAGGGACCATACAAAGACATTTATGAGATCCAGATGAACAGTGACATCCGTCTCATGGAAGGAGGTGCAGCATGCGAATAGAAGAAAAAGAATATACAAAGTCCATTGACATTTCCATCTGGAAAAAAGTTTTCCCTTTCCTTGCACCTCGGAAAAATGTGCTGATTATGGTAATTGTGATGAATATTCTCTGCTCCGTAGTGGATATTATCATGCCGTTATTTCAGCGACAGGCCATTGATTCCTTTATCGAGAAAAATACTCTGGCAGGACTTGGAGGATTTATTGCGCTGTATATTGCAGTGATCGTCTTTCAGATGTGGTCCGTCATCTGTTTCACCAGAGGCTGCATGACACTTGATGTGGAAACAGGCCGTGATATGAAACGGGCATTGTTTGTTCATCTTCAGAAGCTGTCTTTTTCCTACTACAATGCAACTCCGGTTGGATATATCCTGTCCAGGGTAATGAACGACGTAGCCAGGATCACAGAGTTGATCGCCTGGGATGTGATCGATATGCTGTGGGCTATCTTTTATGTAGTGGGTGTGTTTGTTGCAATGCTGTTTCTGAACTGGAAACTGGCTCTGGTGATCATGCTGATCGTTCCAGCTATTGCAGTCCTTACCTGGTATTTCCAGAATAAGATCCTCACATGGAACCGTCAGGTGAGAAAAATCAATTCCAAGATCACAAGTGGCTACAACGAAGGAATTATGGGCGCGAAAACTGTGAAATCCCTGGTTGTGGAGGAGAAAAACTTCCGGGAGTTTGCCTCTGTCACTGAGGAGATGAGAAGTGCGTCTATCAAGGCTGCCAGATTAAATGCAATTTATATTCCGCTGGTAGTTTTCTTTGGAGCTCTGGCAACTGCCCTTGTACTGGAGCGTGGTGGCATTATGGTTCTGAATGGAAGTATGGACATAGGAACACTTGCTGCATTTACTGCATATGCAGTTGGAATTTTTGAACCAATTCAGAGGCTTGCAGGAATTTTGTCCCAGTGCATTTCTGCTCAGGCAAATATTGAGCGGGTGACCTCCCTTCTGGAAGAGAAGCCCCAGGTGATAGACTCCCCAGAGGTTCTGGAAAAGTATGGAGATTTCTTTGATCCCCACAAGGAGAACTGGGAACCCATTAAAGGCGACATTGAGTTTGAAAACGTTTCATTCCAGTATCCCGATGGAAAAGAAGAGGTGCTCAGCAACTTCAACCTGAAAATTCCGGCTGGTACCAATGTGGCAATCGTCGGAGAGACCGGTGCAGGAAAAAGTACGCTGGTGAACCTGGCCTGCCGTTTCTTTGAGCCACTAAGAAGAATCCTCATCGACGACAGAGATTACCGTGAGCGAAGTCAGTTGTGGCTGCACAGCAACATCGGTATGTGCTTCAGAATCCCCATCTGTTCTCCGGGACTGTGATGGAGAATATCCGTTATGGAAGACTGGATGCCACTGATGAAGAAGTAAAGGCTGCTGCGAAGGCAGTTCATGCCGATGAGGTAGCCGAAAAGCTTGACAAAGGTTATGACAGTGACGTAGGTGAAGGCGGCGACCGTCTCTCCACCGGAGAAAAGCAGCTTCTTTCCTTTGCCCGCGCAGTACTGGCAGATCCCGCCATTTTCGTTCTGGACGAAGCAACCTCCTCCATTGACACCAAAACCGAGCAGCTGATCCAGCAGGCCACAGACAAACTATTGAAAGGCCGCACTTCCTTCCTGATCGCCCACCGCCTGTCCACCATCCGAAACGCCGACCTGATTCTGGTAGTCCGTGACGGTAAGATCGTAGAGCAGGGAAAACACAAGGAACTGTTGGCGAAGAAAGGCTACTATTACCAGTTGGTACGGCAGCAATTTGCGGATGAGGAGTCCAGGAAGGTACTTAGCTAAGTTGCTATTTAGTGTGTTGAAAGTTGTTCAAGGCGGACGCATTCGGACAATGGTGATTGCTCACTCGCCGGCGCAACGCTCCAGCGAACTAACTGCTAACTGCGACTAAATCGTTCAGGAGAGCCTTCACGATTAAGTCTCCGTAAGCAGTGGATTTCGCCTACGCTAAAACCGCGCCTGAAATGGCTCGCTAGAGCAATCACCATTGCCCGAATGCTGTGTACTGGCTGGGACTTATTTGTACATAGGAACTTTCAACAGGTGGGGAGGGGGAGTGACTGGTTTCCCTATACTGTATCGCAAACGAAAGTTTATAGGGATTTTGCCCGAAATTAGCGGCTTTTACAATTTTGATGAAGTATTTGCACATTTTTAGGGCTGTTTTACAAGTAAAAAACTTGACATATTATTTTATGTGCCTTCGATATCCCATTTAGATGGTTGATACTTCGCAGCTTTATTAGTTTTACCTAATCTATCATTGCCAAGAAAGTATCGGGAAACCAATCACTCCCACCACCTCCTTGTTAAAAGTTCCTAAACAGCATCAGTTTCAGCCGACACACAGCATTTGGGCAATGTGTATTACTCCAGCGAGCCATTTCAGGCGCGCTCTTAGCGTAAGTGAAATCCAGCGCTTACGGAGACTTATGCGTGAGGGCTCTCCCGAACGCATTAGTCGCAGTTAGCGATTAGTTCGCTGGAGCGTTGCGCCGGCGAGTGAGTAATACACATTGTCCAAATGCGTCCGCATTAAAGAACTTTTAATCAACTAAATAACAATTTCGTTATTCTCTATGATAACAAGAACCAGGTCATACTTTCAATGTGTTATTGAAAATAGCCCGGTTCTTATAAATTTATTTTTATAAATCCATCAGTCTGTCGTAGACGTCCTCGGGATATACGGCTGCTGGTTGTGGATGGGTTCGCCAAGGCAGGTCTTGGGATAAGCGAAGGTGCCGGGCTCCAGGCGGATTTCAAGGAGTTTCGGCGCTTCGGTGCCATGTAAAAAGTCTGCCGCTTTTTCAACAACCTCATTAGCTTCCATACAGGCACTGCTGATTCCATAAGCTTTGGCTACCTCTGCGAAGTTGCAGGACGAGAAGCCGCTGCCTTCTGAGGTATCAGCATAGACCTGCTCAAAGTAGTCGCGCTGGAGGTGGCGGATCATTCCCAGGGCGTGGTTGTTCATTATCATCATGGTAATGGGAAGATTCTCACGCTTTACCCACTCCAGTTCCTGAATATTCATCTGGAATGCGCCGTCACCGCAAATGCAGGCTACTGGCTTTCCGGTGGCGTAATAAGCTCCGATTGCTGCTGGAAGAGCATAGCCCATTGCTCCGTGTCCGCCGGAGAAAAGAAGCTTCTGGTCTTTCTGGTTATGGAAGGACTGGTAGCTCCATACCATATGCTGTCCTACGTCAACTGCTACTGCGGAAGTGTCTGCAAGAGCGTTGCTTAAATCTGCGATCATACGATTCGGATAGCGTTCCGGGGTGGAATCATCTACTGCGCGCAAAGATTTCTTTATATCGGCGCACACAGCCAGCCATTCACTGAAATCATAAACCGTCGAGCCATCAGATTCTGCACTTTCCGCATTTTCTGCCACGCCCGGATCACCTCTGCAGCATCTGCACAGAATTTCATTTCATCAATTCCATTTTCGTGAATATTTCGCTGCAAATTATAGTTATCAATATCTACTCGGATGATTTTCGCATTTTTCGCGAACTCATGAACTTTCGTACCAATCTGACGGGTGCAAAGGGAAATGCCAAGACAAATCAGCAAGTCACTTTTCGCATTGGCGATCATATTGGCATAGCGATGTCCGTAAGCGCCTCCGATGCATCCAAAATTCAGCGGATCGTCCCACGGTAGTGCTGACATTTCCAACACGCTTGTGATCACTGGTATTTTCCACTGGCGTGCCAGAGTAAATAACTGGTCACGAACTGCTTTGTCGCTGACTCCATGTCCTAACATGATTACTGGACGCTGTGCTTTATCCAGAGCTTCACGGATTGCATCTGCTGCAGAAACAGCACAAGCTGATATTTCACAGTCTACCGTTTTTGCAGACTCTAACACTCCACTGTCGTCCGGCTTCATTACCATGTCCACGTCTGCTGCTCCGCAGCTGTTTGCAGTTGCTTCCATGTTGCTCTCGCAAGCTGCACCAAATCCCATCTCATCCAGACTTATGTCATAAACCGGATTTTTTACATCCCCCGCTGAATATTCATAGGAAGATCAATCAATACCGGTCCTTTCCGGCCAGAGTTAGCAATGTGATAAGCTTTATTCAGTTCTTTTACAATATCCTCGTCCTCCCGGATCTGTACTGCATACTTAGTCACAGGCTTCGCCATGGCAACAATATCAATCTCCTGAAAGCCTTGCTGCCGAAGCCCCGGGATGCCGGAATACTCATAGGTATTCAGCTGACCAGTAAGAAAAACAACCGGAAGAGAATCAAAATAAGCGTCTGCGATTCCTGAAATCAGATTCGCAGCACCCGGACCGCTGGTCGCATAAGCACATGCACACCGTTCCCCCGCCTGGGCATACCCACATGCCGCAAAAGCCGCTCCCTGCTCATGATAGCTGGAATGGCTTCTGGTATGAGGATTTTTCTCTATAGAATCAACCAGATGAGCGATCATGGTTCCCTGGTATCCAAAGAAATCATGAATCCCTTTTCTCTGTAAAAACTCAACAATATAATCCGTTACTTTCATTTCCAGAATTTCTCCACCTTTTTCTTCAGATTTGTCCTTCCTGCTACTCTCAGCATATCCAGATAAATATGCTGAAGCTCCTCATCCGGAATAAACACTTCGTCATTCTTAAGGCTCTTCACCATAGCCTTTGTATATGGGACAAAAACTTTTTCCAAAGCCGGATAATCTTTATTTTTATAAAGATTTATAATATACTCTTTGTTATCCAGATAATATTTCTCCAGTTCAATCTTGGATGCACAGAATTTCACATAATTCCAGCTCCAGTTCAGATATTCCTTTTTCTGGTTGGCATGTCCCTGCTTCCGTCGGGCACGGCTTCGCTTCCGGATCAGGCTCTTCTGACTTCCCACTTCCTGAAAATAATCCTCGAATCGGATCCTGGCACTGACCATTTCCGACAGCTTCACTGTATAATTATCCAGAACCTTCTCCTGGTAGTCTTCCCCATAATATTTCTGAAGATACGTATAAGTATCTCCTGGCACCGGAAACTTCCTGCCATCGATCACCACTGTTTCTGTCTCATCGAAAATTTCCCTTGGAAAATACACTGCCTTTTTCTTCAAGCGAACTACATATTCCTGGGTATCCTCCACATTCATCCTTTTACAAAGCATGCGGTAAAGGCTTTTTCCCAGACGGGCACGTCCTGTGACCAGGCGAAGCCTCATGACAAAACGGCAGATTGCCTTTTTCCTGCCTTTTCGGTCTCCATAATAATCAGCCAGCTCATTCCATCCCACTTCCTGGGCTCTTGTCCACAAATGAGCGAGTCTGGAACGCTGTTTTCCACGCAGGGGCAGAATATCCACTCCCATACCCGGATATTTGTAGTTCCTGCCTTCATTCAGACGGAAGCACAACGTATCCAGATCTGTATAGCGAAGGAAAAATCCATAAAAACGCTTATTGTTATTCATGGATTCCACAATTCTGCTATCCGGAGTCTCCTTCTCCACAGCCAGACGAAAGCGCTCCATATCCGCAGTACGCATATAGACCACGCCTGCATGAGGCTGGTGATCTCCTGCCCGGTAACACAGCACAAAGTAAGCTGTGGTCCCAGATAATAAGGAATTCCTTCTCTTTTACATATTTTATCTATTTCGGCCAGAAGCTTTACAACTTCTTTTATTTCTCTGTTCAAGCTACGTCTGCTCCCATCTGTCTGTTCATAGTGATCACACTGTTACCAGCGCCTGTTTGAAAAAGGCTTTCTGCGAGATGTGTGTCACAAGCATTCTTTCACAAGCTGCTGTATCTCTTCTATACTTCCATACTTTCCAAGCCACTGATTCAAAAACTCAGAAGCATCTCCGGCTTTTGCATATACAGCTGCTCTCTTGCTTCCTTCATACAGATCTGTGAGAAATATTCTGGAAAGCTCCGTTCGCACAAAACCGCTTCCATTCTGCCGCAGTGCCTCCAGATAGTTCTGGAACGCAGCCTCCGTCTGTCCCTGTTTTCTTCTCACATCTCCAATTACCTTGTACACCTGGCTCGTTTTTCCTTGCGGATCTGTCCGTCCTTGGCACGTTCTGCCAGCCATTCCAGATCATCCGCCTCACTGGTGTAAACCAGATCTGTGCGAACCCTTGCCAGCTCACCTGGATAGCCCAGGCGCTCCCATGCTTTTGTCAGTGCACGCTTATAGATCTGGATGTCATTGTTCTCACCCGGGCTCTCTGCACGCTCTGCATCAATGCGCTTCAGGATTTCCCCGATCAGTTCCTCCACCTCAGAACGCTTTTTCGCAACACTTGCGCGGGCCAGATAATAATATTCCCGCACAGAAGGATTCTCCGGCAGAAGTCTGTACCACAAAGCCATAAGCTTCATCGCCCCATCCTTCTGTCCAACATCCAGAAGCTGCTGACAAGTCTTCACCGTCTCCCTGCCATAAGGATTCAAAAACTTATCCAACTCCAGTTGGGTAATTCCATTATTTGTTTTCTCACGGGCATCTGCAAAAACTTCCAGAGCATCCGCACATTTGCCCTTCATCCAGAGCAGTTCTCCCTGGTACTTCAGGAAATACCCGTCCTCCGGGAAAAGCCGCAGTGCCTCATCAATATAAAGCTCCGCTTCCACCATATCAATTCCATTGCGGGCGCGTTCCATAAGAAAACGGCTCTTAAATTTCACAAATCCCGGCACTTCCGGATACCGTTCCATCAGCGGTACTATTGTATCCTCCGCTTCCTGATAACGCTTAAATTCATAATCGCAGACTGCTCTTCGAAACAGTTCAATATCAGATTTCAACTGGGCCAGTTCAGAAGGGAATGTACCGGTCTGCTCTTTCACCACCAGCATTCTCCATGCTTTCCCGATCCGTTCTGTATAAACCAGCGTCAGCATTGCTGCATAAAAAGTCACATCGCTGACTTCCAGCAAAACAGGATGATAAAAAGCATAGATTCCGCCAAAATCCTCCCTGCCGATAAACGCAGAGCTCAGCTGAACCTGGTAATATTTTGTAAAGATTTCATTTAATTGGGAAAAGTCACGCTTTTCTACCAATTCCTTCAGGCCGTGTCTGCTTTCTGAAATGCGCGCCTCCAGATCCATCACCGTACTTTTTGCCAGCAGAAGATTGCGCTTATACTGAAGGCGGTGGTTCCGCTTCGCACCTGCAAGAGAATATATCTTGCGCCAGATGGAATCTCTGCGAAGCCTGCCCTTGCGGATTCCCGGCAGATAATCATCCCGAAGCTCTTTATAGGTAATTCCCTCTACCGTAACCGCATCGTGGGATTCTCTTTCCCCATGGGGCGGAATATAGGACCATTCATCTCCGTAATGCCAGATCAGATAGTCACTCATTCTGTGCGGCACCATTACCTCTGTGTTCTCAAAGTTCATATATTTCACAGGAAACATCATGTCCTTATCAAAAAGGAACGGACAGCCGCCCCAGCGCATTGCATAACGCGGACAATCCTCTTCCTTATAGGAATACATGATCTTCTCCAGTTTCTTCAATGTGCGGTCTTTTCCCAGAAATGTATAGGAAAAAAGCCAGCGCAGATAGGCAGTCACCGGAATTTCCCAGCGGGCACCATATACAACTACCATATTTACCAGCTCAGAGTAGATCATCATATGAGTTCTGTATTTCTCATATTCCTTATCATCTGCGGGAATGGGATCCAGGGTGAGCACATCGATGATCTCACCGGCGCTGTCCCTGCCGATAATCTGATGCTTGTGAAGGGCGCAGCTGTCCGTAGCAACATACCTTGGAAAAGTATTGGTATAGCTGCGGTCTACGTCCACACACTGAAGGGCGCGGTGCTCCGGAAGCACGGATCCGGAAATTTCCACCAGTTTGTTCCAGTCATCTCTGGGCATATAGATGTCCACATCATCATCCCAGGGAATAAATCCCTCGTTTCGCACAACACCGATGGCTGTTCCTCCCGCCATCACATATCTCAGATTATTCTTTTTACAGATCTCATCCAGCTCACGGAAAAGCTGCAGCAGATGTTCCTGTTTCTCTGTCATTGGTTATCCTCTCTGGTTTATGATTTCCAGAATGTCTGCCAGAGTCTCTGATTCCTCATTAAAAAGTCTGGTACATTCCGTTCTCTCATCACTGATCATAATAAGCAGCTCCTGCAAAAGGTAACGGAGGCCATTGCCTTCGAAGTTAAAGCAGTACCGCTTCAGTCCCTTGCTGTCGTCTATCTTTGCCTCAAAATATCCTGTATTCCACCAGTCTCCCGGGATGGTCACACGGCCTTTCGTACCGATCACAACAAACTCATCCTCCACATCTACTGTGGTGCCAATCTCGATTGTAGCAAGAGCATCCTGATATTTCATGGTGATCATGTCGTAAATGCAGTTTCCAGATCTGTCCTTCACCACATTGGAATTCACTTCCTGGTAATTTCTGCCCAGTATCTTGATAATAGCACACAAAGGCAGAACTGCAGTTTCGGAAAAACTTCTTCCTCCTTCGAAATGGTCCTGGGAAATAGAGCATTTCACACACACAATATCGCCCACCAAGGCGCTGTGTGTCTGCCAGACAAGCTGGTTAAAGGCCCGCAGATACACCAGATTTATTTTCTCCACAAGAAGTACATGACGGGCTGCTGCAAGTGCAAACAGATCCTTCAGCTTCTCCTTATTCTCTGTCATAGGCGCATCACTTATCACATATTTTCCAAGTTCCAGGGATCTGCGGATGTATTTCTCCCTCTTAGGCTGCTCGGTTTTGATATAAACTATGTCTACCTGGACAAAAAGCAGTCAAATCCCTGCTGCCATTCCCCATTATCTGCCTCCACGCTGTAGTAAGAATCCAATTCATATTTGTCACAAAACGACTCCGCTGCCTCTGCATTCTCAGAAAAAACGCACTCCACATGAAGACCGCTGACATATTTTGTCTCCCACACAATCCCATTATCCTGGTCATTATCTGTAACTACACCCACGGTGTAAGTGGTTCCCTCACCGCGCAGCTTGGTGCTGGAAATATTCTTGGTACGCTCCAGGTACACAACATCACAGTAATTCTTAAGGTAGTCAAATTTGCCGCGCCAGTCAGAACCAAGTACCAGAAGGTCTACCTTATACTTGATGATATCACTGAGCTTCTGCCCTGGTACTCCTCGATGATGATCTCATCTGCAAACCGGTACGGCGTACGTTCTCAATCCTTTTCAGAAGGCTGTCCCGCACGTTCAGCTTACCACGCTCAATATCGTAGCTCTCGCTGGTCACACCCACGATCAGATAATCGCCCAATGCTTTCGCTCTTTTTAAAATATTATAATGTCCCTCGTGGAACAGGTCAAAAGTTCCGTAAGTGATTACTTTTTTCATAGTGTTTTCCCCTGAAAAATACTCCCTGTCAAAATTCGAAACCCATATCATTCAGCGCGTTTCCCAGGCGCGCGTAAGGATTACCGCAAAAAAATTACTATTCGCAATCCACCACTCATTCACCAAAAGATTCTGCATTAATTTCTCCTGTATGTTTTGCAAACAGCAATCACTAAATACATTTAGTATAACACAATTTGCATAGTAAGTCATTATGAAAGAACATCTGCCTGTGAAAAAATATGAACAAAATTTCTGCTCACAGTAGTCCCTTTCCGATACAAAGAAAGACAATCCCTCAGGACTGTCCTTCTTCATGCTCCTCTTTCTCTTCTGTATCAAACGATGTATCCCATGTAGCGGCCAGCTCTTCAATAGCCATTCTACGCTGTGCCAGTACTGCGAACCGGTCTTCCTCTTCATTATCGTATTCGTCTTCCAGGCCTTCATCCTCCACCTTCTTCTCACGTTTGAAAAGAATAAATGTGATCAGTCCCATAATGTTAGTGTAGATCCAGTCTACAGGAAGGCTTCCAAGTATCAGTACAAACAGCAGCGACACTCCGAACAATGCCCAGACATTCATCAGCTGCGGAATATTCAGAATCATAAGTCCGTTCATCAGAATCATGATGGGATAATGGAAAAAGTAAATTCCCATTGTGTTTCTTCCCAGGAAAATAAATGGATGGCGTTTATCTGGCATCAGCACCAGCAATGCAAAAATAACCGTAAAGGAAATCAGATACATCATTCCTCTGACTACCATTCCCTCCACATTGTCCATTCCACTTGCAAGATAGGAATGATTGCCTCGGAAAAGGTCTACCGGAATATTATTTCCGATCATATAATTGGTCGCCACAAACAGCAGAATGATCACGAAAAGTGCAACCACGATCTTGCCTTTAAATTTGCGGATCACCTTGGTGTATTCACTCTTCCATAAATATCCTGCCACAAAAAACGGGAAAAATACCACAATTCTTGAAGCTGATAAAAATGTACTGAATTCCATTCTGGTTCCTGCCCACAGCGCAAAAATAATGCTGAGAGGTACAATAAACCTTATTTTTCCAAATGCTTCTATGGTCAGACGGTATGCAAACAACGCAAGCACATACCACATAACGGTTCCGGAAGGACGGAGCAGTTCATAATCCATTTTATTTCCCAGCCAGATCTGCGCTGCCCAGGTAAGTGTATAACCCAGAATATATGGAATCAATAAATTCTTAACATTCTTCATCACATCCTGAGGCTTCTTGGACAGATAACCGGAAATAAATATGAACGCCGGCATATGAAATATGGTAATTCCATACCACACAAAACGCACAACCTGATCTGCTTTAACCAGCTGGAATGCAATGATATGATTAAAAACCACCAGAAAAATCAAAAATATTTTTATATTATCCACAAGGTAGGAATATGGGATTTCCTGTTCCTTCGTATTCTTGCTCATTTTAGCCACCTTTATACTCTGACTTAATTATTTTTCAGACATGTCAGTTTTATGAATAAAGGATAACATATTTTTGTGGTTTTTGGAATAACTTTTTAACATTTTAACGTGTTTTGAAATATTTTCCTGTGGTTTTGTGTTGCCGATGAATCGCGATAATATACTATTTCATTTCTCCAAAAACCTGCTGGTGCAGTTTGCGCCCTGTAGGTGTTGCCGCCAGGCACCCTCTGCTGTTTCTTTAAGGGCAGTGGGCATCACATCTCCTACCTTTTTCATAGTCCAGATCACCTCGTCAGCCGGAATTGCACTTCGGATTCCGGCCAGAGCCAGTTCTGCTGCCACAAATGCCCCTGCTACGCCTGATGCATTTCTCTTAATGCATGGAATTTCAACCAGCCCTGCAACAGGATCACATACAAGACCCAGAATATTTTTTAGAGCAGTGGCTACTGCCGACTGGATCATATCAGGTGTGCCGCCGGCAAGTTCCACAATTGCCGCCGCTGCCATAGCAGATGCAGAACCGCACTCAGCCTGACAACCTCCCTGCGCTCCTGCAAGTGAAGCATTATTGGCAATTACCATTCCCACTGCGGATGCTGTGAAAAGGGACATGACGCATTCCTCTTCTGTAAGCTGGTACTGCTCCTGCATAGTGAGTACAGCTGCCGGTACAATGCCGCAGCTTCCTGCTGTAGGCGCTGCTACGATTCTTCCCATGGAAGCGTTCAGTTCTGATACTGCAAGTGCACGATAGAGGGCTCCTCCAAGAAGGGGGCCTGTAAGATTTTTCCCTTGCTCTACAGCAGTGCGCATGCGATAGGCATCTCCACCAGTGAGACCGCTTGTGCTTTTCAGATCCGGGGCGCTGCCAGGCTGGATACAGGATGCCATAACCCGATAGTTTTCCCTCATTTTTTCATATATTTCCTGCTTCGGCAGTTCCATCTGCTCCGCCTGCTGCTCCAGAACCAAAGCGGACAGGCGACAGTTGTTCTCCTTCGCTGCTTTCAGCAGGGATTCTATTGAGTGGTAGTTTAGATCCACAGTGAATTCTCCTTTACCGTATTTTTAGTGGGGTGAGATGTTTTTCAAAAAGGGACGCATTTGGCAATGTCGGCTGGAACTTCGACCCACTAACTAGCAATTTATACACGCTCTAACATCGTACTAGAATATATATTCTCCAGCCGGTTAATCTTCTCATTGAGTTCCGAGACAAAGTGACTGTCGCTCTCGATAGTCATTACCGCCACACCACCCTTGGTCTCACGCGCCAGGTGGAAATTGCAGATATTCACCCCATACTCTGCCATCAGCTCTGTAACTGCAGCAATCGTCCCTGGTGCATCCTTGTGAAGCACGATCAAAGCAGGATTCTGCCCGGTAAGGGCAACCTCCATTCCATTCACCCGGGTGATCAGGATATTCCCCCCGCCAATACTGCTGCCCCGAAGAGACACCTTTTCCCCGTCTGCTGCAGTCAAAGTGATCTCCGCAGTATTCGGGTGCGTATCCTCCAGTTCACCAGTCTCGATCTGGATTTCCAGCCCCTCCTTTTTCGCCACATCAAGGGAAAAACGGATACGCTCATCATCTGTCTGCATTCCCAGTATTCCCGCTACAAGAGCCTTATCCGTGCCGTGTCCCTTATAGGTTTTCGCAAAGGAACCATGCAAAAATATGTGCGCTTTCACCGGAGTTTTTCCAAGAAGAGCCCTTGTCATCAGACCGATCCGGGCTGCTCCCGCAGTATGTGAGCTGGACGGTCCGATCATAACCGGCCCCAGAATGTCAAATACATTCATACTTATTTTCCTCTTCCTTTTATTCATCCGCTGCCTTTTTTCGTTTCCGGCAGCCTGCAGATGTTTTCACGTTACCGCTCACATCTGCACTGTTATTGTTCCATCTTAACATTAAAACATACCTTTTACAACATGGATAAAGAGTAACTGGTGGCTGTTTACTTCGTGTTTACTGTTCACTCCGTTCACAGTAACGCGCTTCGCAATGCACAATACTCCAGATAAATAATCTTATATTTCCTTTCTACCTGGACTGTGGTAAAATAGTTCTATGTAAATCGCCTGGAACCATTCCGGCAAGACTATTTTCAGATTTCTTTATGAAAGGCACACAATTCATGAAACGAGTGATTACTTACGGTACTTTTGATTTGCTGCACTATGGGCACATTAATCTGCTGCGCAGGGCGAAAGCTTATGGCGACTACCTGATCGTAGCTTTATCTACAGATGAATTTAACTGGAACGAGAAGCATAAAAAATGCTATTTCTCTTATGAAAAAAGGAAATCCCTGCTGGAAGCCATCCGCTACGTAGATCTGGTAATTCCGGAGGAGAACTGGGAGCAGAAGGTAAGTGATATTAAAGAATACCATGTAGATACCTTTGTTATGGGTGACGATTGGGAAGGGAAGTTTGACTTTCTGAAGCCTTACTGTGACGTGGTGTACCTTCCGAGGACACCTGAGATTTCTACTACGCAGATTAAGGCGGATCTGCAGAAATAGGAAGCATTGGTAATTATATAGTCAGAGATTTCGTATGATTCATGCAGGTTACGAAATCTCTGACTTTTTTATTTCATGACAACAATGTGCACACTTCCCAAAAACGATTTGCAGGATGTGCGTCACAATTTATTGGAGATTTTGTCCGGATGAAGGCGCCGTAGCGGGCTACGGCAACTGATTCGGGCAAAATATACCGCAAAGTGGGGCGTGCAGATTGCGGGAATGATTTTTCAAACACGCTCTAACACAGCATCTGCAAATATTTATCCCGGACTACTTAGCAAAACGGATCATATTCCAGCTGTGTTTTCCAAGCACAGTACTTAATTTACCGCCGTCAATCCGGCTTGCAGCGGATTTCACGGGCACAACCTTTTCGGGATCCGCTTCTGTATTTACAGCTTTCATATCGTCATTAGTAAGTACAATGTGTTCTTGCACCTGATAGCCTTCAAACTGGCGCAAATCGCAGCTTACCTCCAGATCTTCCTCAAGACTTTTATTCACTGCAAAAATTGTAAGAGTATCTTTCTCCTCATTCCATACGCACACAGAATCCAGACAGGAAACGTCACAGTAATTCCTGCTGTCGTATACCGGAGCCAGTACCTGTGTATTCAACACAATTCCTCTTCCGAAAATGCTTGTGTACATATATGGATAAAAGATAGTCTGGCGCCATGCACCTGTATCGGAGGTCATAATCGGCGCGATTACATTTACCAGCTGTGCCAGGCATGCCATTTTCACACGGTCTGCATGGCGAAGTAAAGTGATCAGCATGCTTCCAACCAGAAGGGCATCTTCGAAATTATAAATATCCTCAAGCTGATGTGGAGCCTGTCCCCATTTTTCCAATTTCTCATCGGCCGCATTGCTGTGATACCACACATTCCACTCATCAAAGGAAAGATTAATGCGCTTTTTGCCATGCTTTTTCGCACGGACAGCGTCGCAGATGCTGACTACGCCGGAAATAAAGTCATCCATCCCTTTGGAATTTGCAAGAAAATCAGGGGTGTCATCAGCAGCATTGCCGTAATACTGGTGAAGGGACATATAATCCACCAGATCATAGCACTCGTCCAGAACCGTGTACTCCCAATCTCCAAATGTCGGCATCATCAGATTGGAGCTTCCGCAGGCAACAGTCTCAATCTCCGGATCCAGCATTTTCATAATGCGGGAAGTCTCCGCTGCAGTTCTTCCATATTCATATGCAGTCTTATGTCCCATCTGCCAGGGACCATCCATCTCATTTCCAAGACACCAGGTCTTAATGTTATGCGGTTCTGCATGACCGTTAGTCTTGCGCATGTCGCTGTAATAGGTACCGCCCTTAAAATTACAGTATTCCAGAAGATTTCTGGCTTCCTCCGGTCCTCTTGTTCCAAGATTCACTGCCATCATAATATCTGTGTCTGCTTTCTTCGCCCAGTCTACGAACTCGTCCAGCCAAAGTGATTGTTCTCGATCACACCCCAGGCAAGTTCCGGTCTGGCAGGTCTTAGCTCCTTCGGTCCAACACTGTCTTCCCATTTAAAGCCGGAAACAAAGTTGCCTCCCGGATAACGGACAATCGGAACCTGAAGCTCCCTTACCAGTTCCAGAGTATCTTTACGAAAGCCCTGCTCGTCAGACAGCGGGCTGCCCTCCTGATAGATTCCTTCATAAACAGCGCGTCCCAGCTGTTCAATAAAGGAACCGAAAATCCGCTTATCCACCTTGCCGGTGAGGAAATATTTATCGATGATGATCTGTGCTTTTTTCATGGTGTCCTCCTTATATGGTGCCAGTTGTATGGCATTTTTCTGCTCTTTATGTATCTATTATTTTAATGGCATACGATTTTTTTACCAGTTTTTTTCTTCCGATATAGTTGACTTTTTTTCCGATAATGATTACAGTAAAAAAATGGTGAAAGGAGTCCGGAGCATGAATTTTCACGAATCTGCAGACAGGGATTTTTCCATTCAGTTCTGCGAATACAACTATTCAAACCCTGATTATGATCAGATCTACCGTCCCAATGGAAGCGGAGACTATCTGTTTTTGCTTTTTAAGACACCCATGAAGGTTTATCTGGACAAAAAGCTCAGTATTTCCAAGGAAAATGCGTGTATTCTCTATGCTCCCGGATATGAGCAGTATTATAAGGCTGTTCACAGGTTCCGGAACAGCTACCTTCATTTTTCCTGTAAGGCAGATCTGAAAAAACAATATGGAATCCCGCTTAATACTGTTTTTTATCCGGGAAACTGTGAAGAGATTGACGCCTGCATCCGGCTCCTTCACAAAGAACATATAGCAAATGATTTATTTTCCGATGAATACGAGTATACTCTCTTTCAGCAGCTTATGATTACGATCGCAAGGGGACTTAAAAGTCATCAGATACATGGAAGTGGAACGGAAGGAGACAGTCTTTATTCTACTTTTCGAAAGCTTCGGCTGGAAATGCTCACGAATTACGCAGAGCCATGGGACACCACAGAGCTTTGTAAAAAGGTCAGCCTGGAAAAAAGCCAGTTCTATTCCTGCTATCAGAAATTTTTCCAGAGTACTCCTCATGCAGATTTGCTTCAGATTCGTATGGATAAGGCAAAGAACCTGCTGACAAATGAAGCACTGACTGTCCAGCAGATTGCGCAGATGTGCGGATTTTCAGATTTTTCCCATTTCAGCAGATATTTCAGGAAACAGGCGGGATGCTCTCCCTTGCAATGGCGCAGGAAAATGGGAGAGCCCTACTGATACTTTAACGATATTTCCAGATTCCGTGAAGTGCATAGGACAAAAAGAAACAGGCACTTCTCAGCGGCCCATAGCCAACGTAACGGTACACCTGATAGGTCATGATGGCAGATTTGGCTTTGTTTCTTGACTTTCCGCCCTGGGACAGACGATATTTCAGATAGGGCCTATTAATTCCTGTGGCATGTCCGTATTTTCGCACCACCTTCAGCCAGGTGATATAATCCTCATGGCTATCATCATGCTCCATGGGAAATTCCAGTGCCACCTCACGGAGAATCAGGACGGAAGAACAGTTAATGCTGTTGTGTTTCAGAAGCTCATGATAGTCCAGCCTGGATTTAACCGGGATATACTTGCCTGTGAAGGTTCCGTCCGGATTCATGAGATCACGTCCTGTAGAGCAGATTACATCGCCGGTCATTTCAAGAGCGGCAAGCTGTGCCGCCAGTTTTCCCTCTTCCCACCAGTCATCCGCATCCAGAAATGCCACATATCTGCCTTTCGCAACAGACACACCTCGGTTACGGGAACCGGCAGCACCGAGATTTCGCTCATTTTTTATATAAACAAAATCCGGCCTGTTTTCCCATGGAATGAGAACTTCCCAGGTTCCATCAACAGAGCCGTCATCAATGACAATCAGCTCCAGTGGTACATCCTGCGCATAAACAGACTGCACTGCCCGGGCGATGTATTTCTCACCATTATATACGGGCATGATTACAGATATTTGCGGGGTTTGCCCTGCTTCCCATTTCGTATTTGTATTATGAAATTCACTATCCTGTATAGTTCCCACCCATTTCTGTCTTTCCACGTTATGCACTCCTTATTATTTCTGCTTCTGAAGCGTTTTCATTGTTTCTATTATAGCCCAGAACCTTTCTTCGTCCAGAAAGGAAAAAAGATTGTAAATATGGAAAATACTGTTGTTACAGGCATTACAGCAATCAGGCAATTCCATATTCTATCAGCAGTTTATTTCGATATTCTTTATCCGTGGTGACTTTTAATAATTCGCTGATGCGATTGGATAGAATAAGCTTCTCGATTAAGGTCGCCATTTCATCCTGACCTTCCTGTCTTCCTTCTTGTCTTCCCTCTTGTCTTCCTTCTTGCCAACCTTCTTGCCGACCTTCTTGCCGACCTTCTTGCCGACCTTCTTGTCTACTATCCCTCAACATTTCTTTAATCGCTTTACACATGTCAAATCCGCCTCCTTCGGTTTGTATTTTCTGTTTAATCAGTTGCAAGTTTCGGATTCCAGCCATTACAGCAAGAAAATCATAGGCATCTTCTGGTAAATTTGAAAAAACCTTCTGGTTTTCTTCTATATATAATTTTAATTTCGTTCGATCATTGGTTCTTTTTAAGAAACCGCAAACCTGACGCAGGTCTGTTTGAAACCATTCCTCATTTTTGAAATAGCGCATTTCAAAAATCACCAGTGATTTTTCCACAAACAGCCTCTTTAATTCTTCAGGAAATATTTCCGTACGAAATAAATCATCCATTTTTCTCGCTGCTTTCCAACGTTTCCTCCCAAAATATATTACAATATGAATGACAGGGTAAAATTTATCCCTTTTCCTGGCTCCAGAAAGATATTCTTCTCCGTTCTCCAAATCTCCAGCTTCTTTATGTATCTTCTGGAGTCTCTTCCACTGATTATAGTAATCAGTTCCTTTTTCATGCAGGACTCGCACTGGCATTACATAATGCTCAATTGTCTGCCCCTGAATCATAAGCAGAAACTTCCCTTTACCAACAGTCACCATTACAGACAAATCCGGTGTATTCTCTATTGCTGATACTTTATCGTTCTTTTTGGTGACATCATGCAGCACCGGATTCTGCTCCTGCAGATCACATTCTCTGACAATTTGCTTTCCATGAAATATGACTCCGTTAATCAGGTCTGCAACTCGCCTGAAATCTCGAAAGTATTCGATTGATGTGGCGTTTTCTTCCTTCATGCACACTCCCTTCTGAGTGAAATAACAGTGTGCAGAACGCAGCATATACTCTTTTAATACACTTTATATTATAATAATACATAATTTAATTGTGTTTTTCAAGTATTAGTATATTTTTTATTTGTTTTTGCGCATCTGTTATTTCCTGTCCTTTATACACTGTAAAACAACTATGAAATTATCTGGTCGAATGACCGGACACAGATTTTCCTGTGAGATTTTCTGTAGTGAAAGTGAATATAGTATACGACTTGAAAAATATATTGTCAATCATTAAACATATGATTTTATTTTTAAATCAGGAGTGGTACAAGCCACTCCTGCTACGCTTCAAAGAAGGTCTTTATCAATAATCTGGTAGTTCGCCCGGTGTATGTACAGTGCCTTCCCATCGACCATAAGCTTTGTCATTTTCGGCAGATCGTCCGGAATTTCCCAATAGACATTATCCCCGGAAAATGCGGCGATAGGCTGTCCAAGCTGGGATTTGATGACCACAACCCTGGATTTGCCGAAATCATTTTTATACTGGTTCAAAACCCTCGCCAGAGCTGCATTATCCGTAATCCCGTTTCCGCCGTTACTGTTGACCTCGTCTAATGAAAAATCCACCTCCGGTTCCAGCCCATTCTGCACAAATACACAGGTATCTCCGCAGCTTTCGATTTCTTTTCCATCAATGGTAATGGTGATTACTGAAGACAGATCATAGCCGGTTACTGCTCTTCCATCGCTGTCATAGCTAACGGTTTCGATTTTATTTCCGGTAATGCTGATTTTCTTTCCAGAAGTTTTCAAGGTCTGATTCCCATAATTATCATAGGTATATACGGTATAATTGTTTCCGATCAATGAGCCATGAATTTCATTAATAATGGAACCCAGTTTACTGCAGCCAGTCAGCGCAACTACCAGAATTGCGGACAAAAGGACTGCAAATATCATCTTCTTTTTCTTTTGCATTTTTCTTCTCTCCATGTGTTTTTATGTTTGATATGCTTCCGCTATAACTTGAATCAAAAGATAGTTACAGATTTATAGTAGCATGACAAATCACAGAATACAAGATGAATCACTGTACACATACTCTAAATTTTTATACATTATATCGTTTTTTTAAGCTTAATAGTTGTGTTTGAAAAAATAGTTGAAAATAGCGTAGTAGCAAATTAAACTACTACGCTTAAAACTTCTAACTTCAACCCATTACTAATAAAAATCTATTTACTACTATTAATTTTAGTTCCAGTTCCACGTATTTGTTGGTGGAGCAATCTCATACTTAGATCTATATGACATATATAATAATCAGTTCCATCAAAGTACAATTGTCCTCGTTGTAAATTTTCAAG
>ENA-OQAA01000499-OQAA01000499.1-human-gut-metagenome-genome-assembly--contig:-NODE-499-length-26502-cov-2.174673_pt1 | contig 26502 bp, 36 predicted proteins | sample MGYA00242489_ERZ504515 | MGnify/ENA primary metagenome ERZ504515 (study PRJEB26092, sample SAMD00036237) | human gut metagenome | host: Homo sapiens | study: EMG produced TPA metagenomics assembly of... | reverse complement strand
TGAAGAATACGTATGGCGGTATCGGCTCTATCATAACCTGGAATACCAAACTGAAGCGTTCCATGATAGCCGAACCTTATGAACATATGCCGGCGGCTACCGTAGGCCTGAAGGCAGGCGATATTCTTATGGAAATCGACGGCAAGGACCTTGCAGGAAAGAATAATCAGGAGGTTAGCGAGATGCTTCGCGGGCAGGTAGGCACGAGCTTCAAACTGAAGGTGCAACGTCCCGGAACGGAACAGCCGTTGGAATTCGATATCGTTCGTCGTTCTATCCAGTTGCCTTTTATTCCTTATTATGCAATGTTGGATAACAACATCGGTTATATCAACCTGAGCACTTTCTCCGGTAATCCTTCCAAAGAGTTCAAGCAGGCATTTCTTGATTTGAAAAAGCAGGGAATAACTTCTTTGGTTATCGACCTGCGTAATAACGGCGGCGGTTTGCTGGACGAAGCCGTGGAAATAGCCAACTTCTTCCTGCCGCGCGGCAAAACACTGGTGACAACGAAAGGAAAGACCAAACAGGCAAGCAATACGTACAAGACGTTGCGTGAGCCGCTGGATTTGGAAATTCCGCTGGCTGTGCTGGTGAATAGTGCAACAGCTTCTGCATCGGAAATCCTGGCAGGTGCATTGCAGGATTATGACCGCGCAGTAGTGGTGGGTAACCGTACGTTTGGAAAAGGACTTGTGCAGACCACCCGTCCGCTGCCTTATGGAGGCACAATGAAACTGACAACTTCCAAATACTATATTCCGAGCGGCCGTTGCGTGCAGGCTATCGACTACAAACATCGCAATGAGGACGGCAGCGTAGGACGTATTCCGGATAGCTTGACTACCGTATTCCATACTGCTGCCGGACGTGAGGTACGTGACGGTGGCGGAGTAACTCCCGATATTACCGTCAAGCAGGATAAGTTGCCTAATATCCTGTTCTACTTGGTGAATGACAACTTGATATTTAATTACGCTACGGAGTATTGTTTGAAGCACCCCACGATTCCGGCTCCTAAAGATTTTAAGATAACGGATGCCGACTATGCCGACTTTAAGGCGATGGTACAGAAAGCAGATTTCAAGTACGACCAGCAGACTGAGAAGATTTTGAAGAACTTGAAAGAAATGGCGGAGTTTGAAGGATACCTGACGGATGCGTCCGACGAATTCAAGGCTTTGGAGAAAAAGCTATCTCATAACCTGGAGCGTGACCTCGACCACTTCTCAAAGGATATAAAGGAGATGATTGCAGTGGAAATTATCAAACGTTATTACTATCAGCGTGGAAGTATCATCCAACAGTTGAAAGATGATAAGGACCTGAAAGAGGCTGTCGGGATATTGACTGCTCCGGAAAAATATAAAGAAATGCTCAGTGTCCCGCCGGTTAAGCCGGATGAAGGCAAAAAGGAAAAATAAAAAAACATCATCATAATCTTTATTTAAACCGAAATAGTCCGCTATTTCGGTTTTTTAGTTTCTATCTCGTTTTTGTCCCGTTGTGCGTATGTGTGTAATCCTCTATTTTTGTAAAAATAGAACGAAATAAGCGTTAAGGGGAGTTCCCTTTAGTGCTCCTGCGCTTTCCTAAAATTACTGGTATGCTGAACGAAGGAGCCATAAGCAAAACACAGACAAATTATGATGAAAAAACTGTTTTGGTTGGTGCTGTCAACCGTGATTTTGACAGGACAAAGTATTTTTGCTCAAGAAGCTGATTCCGAAGTCCAATCTTCTCAAAGAGAGGATTCTTTACTGCAAGTGGTAAATGAACTCTCCGACAGAGTACAGAAAACCGAAGATGCGGCACGAAATGAGAGAATATGGAAAAAAAGAGCCAAGTATTTTAATATCGGTTATATTACAAACCAAACGTTGACGGATAAAGTAGATGCCGAAGCGGAATGGAAAAGTGATTTCGGTGTTTCTCTGACTTTCGGAAAAACGTATTACCTGCATAAGAAGCCGTTGCTGAATATGATTAAGTTCGGTATTGACGCAACATGGTTTGAACTTTCGTATGCCAAGTATTCCGAACCGGACGTCTTTGCGGAAGGAGGTTCGTACACACGTGCTTATAATGATTACAGCAGTGATTATGAAGACTATTACGAGGAAGATTTTGATTTGGGTATTCATCAGATAGATGCGTCTATGCACGTAGGTCCCTCCGTCACAGTCAATCCGGTAGGCGATTTGAAAGTGGCTGCCTATTTCCATTATGTGCCTACTTATTCTATGGTGGTCATCGATGACAGCTTCGGACACGGATATGTTTCCAATTTTGCGTTTGGTGCTTCTGTTGCCTATAAAGCAATTTCGGTCGGTATAGAGCATCGTTGGGCGAAGAAAGCTACTTATAACGGACTTTCTTTTGATGAGGAAGGTATGGATTATGATGCTCCGGACTTTGAGGATGTAATTGAAAGTGACAAGTGGAAGATGAAGTCAAAATCCTTCCGTGTATTTTTGAGTTTCAGATATTAGGATTCATCACAAAGACACAGGTACGTCACAGCTTTGGGGAATCCGGTAAGCATTACCCGCATCCGGAACAAAAGAAAACTCTGTGAGGCTCTGCGCTTTTTTTGTGGTGAAGGATAAGAAACCTACCGCTCGGTATAATCTCCGTTCTTTCTGATAAGTTCAATCAGCTTTTCTACGGCTTCCTCTTCGGGGATATTCTTTTCGATACACTCCTTTTTCTTATACAGGCTGATTTTGCCCCGTCCTGCACCTACATATCCGTAATCGGCATCGGCCATTTCACCGGGACCGTTGACTATGCAACCCATGATTCCGATTTTGAGTCCTTTCAGGTGTGATGTAGCTTGCTTGATGCGGGCAATGGTGCTTTCGAGGTCGTAGAGCGTACGGCCGCACCCCGGACAGGATATGTATTCGGTTTTGCTGGTACGGATGCGTCCTGCCTGCAGGATACCGAAAGCCGTGGTGTCTACAACCTTGTCGTCTATCGCCTTATCGCCTTCCTTGCCGGTTTGGTTGAAAAGGAAAATACCGTCGCAGAACCCGTCGATGATGAGTGCTCCCATATCAGCAGCCGATTTGATTTGCCTAGATTTCATGTTCAGTCTCAGCGTAATGCTGGAAGAAGACAAGTGGATTCTTTAATTCTTCATTCATCAGTTGGTGCGCCAATGCACGGTATTCACCCAGTCTGTTGGATGGTTGCTTTGTGCGACAAGTACCACTTCCGGGTGGTATTTCAGTCCGGCAATTACTTCGTCGTTCAATCCCATATAGGTGATAAACAGAAATTTCAGTGATGCGCTGCATCCGCTGATAAACGGCAACTGTTCGCCTTTAAATGCAGGCCATGTGTTGGCTTGTCCTTCCCAAAGGTCGGCATCGATAATGTATTGTATGCCTTCGGTGGGAGATTCGGGCAGTTGACGACCCACGTATACATAGTCGGGCATAAACTGCGGATTGAAATCCATATTGCCGTCCAAGCGTACGGCAACGACAACGGGAAGGTTTTCTCCGCCTATATTGCGCACGGCTGTCGTGGCTCTGCGTTCAGGAGACAAGTACTGGAATTCGGGAGCTACAGCACCCGGTATGTAAGGGTGGTTACGGCGTTGTACAATATAGTCCGTCAATTTCCGGGCAACAGGAATCTCTGCTTCGGGAGCTTCACTTAAAGATACGCGGATGGTATCACCCAACCCGTCTGCCAGCAAAGCACCTATGCCTAAGGCCGATTTGATGCGTCCGTCCTCACCGTCACCGGCTTCCGTCACACCGAGGTGCAAGGGGAAGTGCATCCCTTCTTTCTCCATGATGTGGGCAAGCAAACGTACGGTTTTCACCATGATTACCGTATTGGATGCTTTGATGGAAATGACTACGTCCATGAATTGCTCCGCAACGCAGATTCTCAGAAACTCCATGCACGATTCTACCATGCCTTCGGGAGTGTCTCCGTAGCGCGACATGATACGGTCGGATAACGAGCCGTGGTTCACACCGATACGGATAGCCGTGTGATTGGCCTTGCAGATATTCAGAAACGGGACGAAACGGTCGCGTATCTTCCGGAGTTCCTGTGCATATTCTTCATCGGTATACTCCAGATGCTTGAAAGTACGTGCGGAGTCTACGTAGTTGCCCGGTTGATACGGACTTTTTCCGCATACTGCGCTGCCACATCTGCTACTTTCGGGTTGAAATGCACATCGGCCACCAATGGGTCATGTAGCCGTCCTGACGTAAGGCTGCGTTGATATTCATCAGGTTTTCAGCTTCTTTGACACCTTGAGTGGTAAGACGTACGTATTCTCCACCGGCATCCACAATACGTTTGGCCTGTGCTACACACGCATCGGTATCTTGCGTGGAAGTGTTGGTCATACTTTGTATGCGGATAGGATTGGAGCCGCCCATAGGGGTGGCTCCGATATTCACTTCTGATGTTTCCCGTCGGGAATAATTGAATATATCCACGTTATTAGTGATTAATGGTCAGTGATTATCAATCACTTCTTTCAGTTTGTTTTATACTCGTATTTAACTTCTTTCAGGTCTTCGTTTGCTTTCACGATTTTCTTTTTCAGACCTTCTTTATAAGCAGTAAAGGCTTCTGCCAGTTCCTTGTCGCTCAATGCGAGCATTTGCACGGCAAGAATAGCTGCATTCATTGCTCCGTTGATGGCTACGGTGGCCACAGGGATGCCCGGAGGCATCTGAATGATGGAATAAAGCGCATCCACTCCATCGAGTACGGAGCCTTTTATGGGCACGCCGATTACAGGCAGTGTGGTATTGGCTGCAATAACGCCGGGCAGGGCTGCTGCCATGCCGGCTGCCGCGATAATAACTTTAATTCCGCGTTTACGTGCCCCTTGGCAAATTCTTCTACTGCTTCCGGAGTACGGTGGCGGAGAGGCGTTCATTTCGAACGGTACATGCAATCGTTGAGCAACTGTGCGGCCTTTTCCATGACAGGAAGGTCGGAAGTACTGCCCATGATGATACTAACAATTGGAGACATATTATTTAAATTAGTGGTTAGTGATTAGCGTTTAGTGATTAGTGTTTAGTGATTAGGGGATTGATGAGAAAAGATTTTAAAACAAATTATTACTGCTAATCATTACTCCTAATTACTAAACACTAATCACTAAACGCTAATTATTAATCAGTGCTTTGTATGCTTCTGCATCCAGCAGTCTGCCGAAATCTGCATCGGCAGCGGGTTTGATTTTGATGAGCCAGCCTTCGCCATACGGATCTTTGTTAACCAGTTCGGGCTGCTCTTCCAATGCTTCGTTTTGTTCCAGCACTTCTCCGGCAACGGGCAGGAAAAGGTCGGAAATGGTTTTTACTACTTCGATGGTGCCGAATACTTCATCGGCTGCCAATGTTTCGCCTACGGTTTGGATGTCGACAAATACGATATCTCCCAATTGTTCTTGGGCGTAATCGGTAATTCCTACATAAGCTACATCTCCTTCGAGACGATCCATTCATTGTTCTTTCGTGTACTTTACATCATTAGGAAAATTCATAATCGTTAGTTTTAAGAGTTAATATTTGATATTTAAAATAAGAATATGCTGAATAGACGGAATAACAGTTTGCTGAGCGGATGAAGTACCAGCAAGGTACAAATCAGTCCTACGGCAAATCCGCCCATTACCTCACCGAGCGTATGGTGTTGCAGGATAATCCGTGCCGTGCCCAATACGCCTGCTACGAGAATGAATATACACAGCCAGCCCACCGGATTGTATCCGAACAGGGCACTGAAAGCAACCAGCCCACCTATTATGGCACCGGCTCCCGCCATGTGTTCGCTGAGCTTCCATTTCAGGTTGACAATGACACAGATAATCATCACGATAAAGAGAGGCAAAGATAATTCCTGTCATATACCAGGGAATGTTCAGCCGGTGCATCATGAGCAGGCAGAACACATAGGAAGTGATAGTCAGGATGAAAGGCACATATCTCCGTTTCCGTTCCGTTAAATCCTCAGGAGTGAATCCGTTGATTTTGCGAAAGAGGAAAATGGTCAGTGTGGGCATAAGGATTGTAAAACAATATACCACGCCCAATACAATCAATTTGTATTGCAGGGGCATGATTCGCAGGTATGAGAATACGAACAGAATCAGAAATGCCATGAAAGGTATGGAGAATGGTGTAAATATCATTGAAATTACCCTGGCTGTCCTGATAAGGTTTTTATCTGCTATAATATGTTGTTCTATTGCCATTTTTTTATTTTTGCATTATCACTCTACCGTTTGGGTTGCCTTGTGCCGCTTCTATTTTCTCAGCCTTGCTACCGGAATGTTTAATTGCTGGCGGTATTTGGCTACGGTGCGGCGGGCAATGGGGTATCCTTTCTCTTTCAATATCTCGGTCAGTTCGTCATCGGTATAGGGTTTCTTCCTATCCTCGTTGTCGATGCATTCCTTGAGTATTTTCCGTATCTCCCGGACTGACATTTCTTCGCCGTCTTCCGTAACATATCCATCGTTAAAGAAGAACTTCAGCGGGTAGATGCCGTAGTTGGTCTGTACATATTTGCTGTTGCTGACGCGGGAGATGGTTGAGATGTCGAGTCCTGTGCGCTCGGCAACGTCTTTCAATATCATGGGACGAAGCAATGACTCGTCACCGTCGAGAAAGAAAGGACGTTGCAGGTCGATGATGGCCTGCATGGTAGTCATCAGGGTATTCTGCCGTTGCTTGACGGCATCGATAAATCCCTGAGCTGCATCCATTTTCTGTTTCAGGAACATCATGGCCTCTTTGGATTCCTTGGACTGGTTTGCCTTGTTCTTGGTGTGTTCCTCTACCATTTCGGTGAAATCGCGGCTCATGCGCAGTTCGGGAACATTCCGGTTGTTGAGCGACAGGTTGATAGTGCCGTCATCATAGGTATCCACAATAAAATCGGGTACGATTTGTTGCAGGTTCTTGCCGATAGCTTCACCCAAAGACGCTCCCGGACGCGGGTTCAGTTTGCAGATTTCTTTTATGGCTTGCTGGAAAGCTTCTTCTTCCAGTCCGAGTTTCTGTTGTATTTTGTCCCAATGCTTACGGGTGAAATCCTCGTAGCATTCGGAAATGATTGCTTCTTCAATATAAAGAATCGGATTGGGAGTGAAGTGCTGCTGTTCTATCTTGCGCCGTATCTGGATGAGAAGGCATTCCTGCAAGTTGCGGGCTCCCAATCCGGCAGGGTCGAAATCCTGAATGATTCTCAATGCTTCTTCCAGTTCTCCGGTAGTGGCTTCGATGCCGGCATAAATGGCAAGCTCATCGCTGATGCTGTCCAGTGATTTGCGCAGCAGCCCGTCGTCGTCCAATGAGCCGATGAGATATTCGGCCAGTTCACGCTGGTGTTCGGTAAGATTGCGCTCACCCAGCTGTTCTTTCAGGGTTTCATAGAAGGAAGTCGTATCGGAGAAAGGTATCTCTTCGGCTTGTTCTCCCTTGCTGTGGTTGTTTTCCTGTAATTTATAGTCGGGTATGTCATCCTCGTTGAGATAGTCGCTCAGAGAATCGTAATCGGTATCTCCACCATCTTCTGCATTGGAGTCTGCATCGGGGGTATTGGAATATTCATCGCCGGATGTATCATCTTTTCCCTCTTCCAGTGCCGGATTTTCCAGAAGTTCGGCACGTACGCGGTCTTCCAGCTCTATTGCCGGAAGTTCCAACAGCTTTACTACCAGAATCTGTTGTGGTGACAGCGTCTGTATCTGCTGCTGCGCTTGGGTTTGTATCTGTCGGGAGCCTTGTGCCATAATTTACATTATTTGTCCGCTGCAAAGATAAGTTTTATCTTCGCACTTTTTGCAAAAATAGTGAATAGTTCGGGAACGAAAAATCTTCTTCTGTTATATTTAACAAGAAAGCTGCGGTTCGGTTGTTTTTTCTTGTTGGGTTGTAAGTCAGTATTTCCTGATTTTCCTTATCCTTTCAAATATTCTCTTTATCTTTGTGGTATAACAACTAAAACTATGAACATTATGTTTGCTAAAGAAACGTATATACAGCGTCGGGCCCTGTTGAAGAAAAATATAGGCTCAGGAGTGTTGCTGTTCTTGGGTAATGACGAACAAGGACTGCATTATGAGGACAATACTTTCCGTTATCGTCAGGATTCTACCTTCTTGTATTATTTCGGTTTGTCGTTTGCCGGTTTGTTCGGCGGATTATCGATATTGATGAGGACAAGGAGATTATATTTGGCGATGAACTTACGATTGACCATATCGTATGGATGGGAACGCAGCTACCCTGAAAGAGAAAAGCGGGCGTGTGGGCATAACGGAAGTAATGCCTTCTGCCGAAATCATGAACTATCTGCATAAAGCAGTGCGCAAGGGACAGACAGTGCATTACCTGCCTCCCTACAGGGCGGAGCATAAATTGAAACTGATGGAGTGGTTGGGCATTCCGCCTGCACGCCAGGAAGGTTCTGTTCCATTTATCCGTGCAATTGTGGCACAACGCAGTTATAAGTCTGCCGAAGAAGTAGAAGAGATAGAAAAGGCATGTAATGTGACGGCTGATATGCACATTACGGCTATGAAAGTACTTCGTCCGGGTATGTACGAATACGAAGTCGTAGCAGAAATGAACCGGGTGGCCGAATCCAATAATTGCGAGCTTTCTTTTGCAACGATTGCCACTGTCAACGGACAGACTTTGCACAATCATTATCATGCAATAAGGTGAAGCCGGGAGATTTATTCCTGATTGATGCCGGTGCGGAAGTGGAGTCGGGTTATGCGGGCGATATGTCCTCTACCGTTCCTGCCGATAAAACGTTTACCCCTCGTCAGCGGGCTGTTTATGAAATTCAGAATGCAATGCATCTGGAGGCTGTCAAAGCGCTTCGTCCGGGTATTCCTTATATGGATGTTTACGACCTTTCCGCCCGCGTAATGGTAGAGGGCATGAAAGAACTCGGTTTGATGAAAGGCAATGCCGAAGATGCTGTACGCGAAGGCGCACATGCCTTGTTCTATCCTCATGGATTGGGGCATATGATGGGGCTGGATGTGCATGATATGGAAAACCTCGGCGAGATTTGGGTTGGTTACAACGGTCAGCCTAAGAGTACGCAGTTCGGTCGTAAGAGCCAGCGTCTTGCCATTCCTCTGGAACCGGGTTTTGTACATACCGTTGAGCCGGGCATTTATTTTATCCCCGAACTGATAGACCTTTGGAAAGGAGAGAAGAAGTTTAAAGACTTCATTAATTATGATAAAGTGGAAGAATACCGTAACTTCGGAGGTATCCGCAATGAAGAAGACTATCTGATAACGGAAACCGGCGCACGCCGTTTAGGCAAAAAGATTCCGCTGACACCGGAAGAAGTGGAAGCGTTGAGATAGTTAAAGATAACTGAGAGTTGAAAATTACCGTGTAGCACAATGGCGGCACTCATTTTCAACTCTCAATTTTTTAATTCTCATTTTTTTAAGTGTGTAGCTCCAATACAAACCGTGTGCCTTTCGCATAGCTACTGTCCAATGTAAGGCTGCCATCCATTTTGGCGGCAATCAGTGCGCAGATGGGTAATCCCAGACCATCGCCCTGTGTCAGGTCTTTTACTTCGGTGAAAGGCTTGAATATGTTTTCGCGCTGTTCTTCGGCGATGCCGCAGCCTGTATCGCTTATGATGAACTGATGTGTATGGGCGCCGCGTTTTTTGAAGTCCAGCCTATTTTTCCGCCGGCGGGGGTGTATTCGGCCGCGTTTTCAAGCAAATGTAGTAAGATGCGTTCCAGGTGTTCCGGATTAATCTTTATGTTCAGTTTGGGAGCATTGACAATGAGGGATACATCTTCCTGTACTTTGCCGCGTATTTTGTTCATAACGTTTTCACAGAAAGCCGAAATATTCTCTTCTTGCATTTCATACGGTTCTGATAGGCTGTTTTCCAGTTCGGACAGCTCTTGTATGTGAGCGGAGAAAGTACGCAATGCCTGTACGCCGGGCAGCTTCGGGTCGAGAGTGCCCAATGTAGGCTCCATCTGGGCGGAGATATTTTGGATGAATTCGGTCTTCAGTTCATTGTGTTCGTTGGCAATGCCAATTGCTTTCTTTTGTTTGCGTGTCAGTAGGATGAAGCGTAGTAATATGATGGCTCCTGCCACTAATGCTGCCGCTAAAATGGCTGCCAGGACGCAAAGACCGGTGATGATATGCTGTTTGGAGGAAAGAGAGTCGTCTTTTTCCTGAATGATAGTCAGACTTTCATTATATTTCTTTTTCAATGCATTCAATTCTTTCTGTGCAGTGAGTGCTTTAACAGAATCTGTCCAGGTAATGTATTTGTCGTAAGTACGCGCCATTAATTCTGTATCGTTTGCCCGAAGGGCAATGTTTATGAGATTTTGATAGCATTCATCCGCTTTGGCGTAGTTCTTTTGTTGCTTATACTGTTCTATCAGTTTCTTGAAAGCTGTATCTCCCTGCGAATTCATGCCGAAAGTGTAGTAATAGCTGGCTTGGGTATACAGAAAGTCATTGCTTAGAGAGTCATTTTGGGCAGCTTTGGCTGTTTCTTCCAGTCTGTTTAACTGTTCTTTGGCACGGGTGGGGTTTCTGAGGCTGATGTACATTTGCAGACGTTCTTTGTTGATGCGGAAACGTAAATCAGGAAAGTCCTTTTTGAGTTTTTGTTCGCCGGTTCTCACCAACAGTTCGGCATTGCGCAGCAGTTCGAATGCTTCTTTATAATAATTCTCCCGGTGATAGAGGGCGCTGGCATTTACACCGCATTTTACAGCCTGGGCATAGTTTTCTTGCGTGGCGAAGGCATTGTAAGCCTGTAAAAAGAGATAGCGTGCCTTGATGTATTCTTTCTTTGCCAGATTTTCCTGTGCCTGTTTCATCAGTTCATCAGCGCGGTTTTGTGCAAATGTTTGGGTACACAGGCAAAGGAGAACCGCAAGAAGTATGGGAATGCTTTTTTTCATTATAACCGGATTTGTTTTGTTTGCCTACAAAGTTAAAGTTTTCTTTGTCTGTTGTATGCGGATGTTTGTAATTCCCTGTCAGAATTAACAGAATGTTTGGTATGGCAGGAATTTTTGTCCGGACCGAAGCTGTTTGCCGGTTCCGGACAAAGAGATTGTTTGGGTGTCGGGTTAGTATTTGAAACTACTGCCGCCTAAGAACTCCCTGAGTAGGGATGTCGGCGGAATTTCCTTATCTTGTACCGGAGTGAAGTATTTGATGAACTTCATAAGCCGGTAGGCTTCGGCGTATTCCGGACAGTTGCGCGGTACGCTGGTAAGGATAGGTTCTGCATGGCAACGCAGTACGGCAAATTCAAACAAGAGGGCGGAATTGAACATGACATCGGCATTTTCCTGATAGGGGAATATCCATTTGTCTTCACCGGCACGTACGCTGGGCCAGCGCGAAATGGTTTCTTTGTGCTGAATATCCCCCGATAGTTGAAGTCGCGGATGATGCGGCGCAACAGGCGGTTGTCCGTAGTAGGAATCCAGTTGTGATCGTCCAGTGAGATGGTGGTCAGTGCAGATACATAAATTTTGTATTTGTTTTCGGCAGGAATCTGCGGAGTGAGCTCCGGATTCAGGGCATGGATTCCTTCCAATATAAGAATGGTGTGCTCGTCAATGCGCAGTTTGTCTCCCTTGTATTCTTTTTTGCCCAATGTGAAGTTGAATCGGGGAAGTTCCACTTCTTCTCCCCGTAGCAAAGCTTGCAATTGATTGTTGAACAGCTCAAGGTCGGAGGCGTAGAGAGATTCGTAGTCATAATTGCCGTTTTCGTCCAGCGGGGTGTCTTCCCTGTCTACAAAATAATTGTCCAGAGAAATGGGGTAGGGGCGCAGGCCGTTGGTCATCAGTTGCACCGAGAGCCGTTTGCTGAAGGTCGTTTTTCCGGACGAAGAAGGGCCGGAGATCAATACGAGCTTTACGCGGTCGCCGTTTTCTCCCCGGTGATAGATTTCATCGGCAATCTGAGCAATTCTTTTTCTCTTGAAGGGCTTCTGCTACATTAATGAGGTCGGTTGCATGTCCGGCTTCGCATGCCAGATTGAAGTCGCCTACATTGCTTAACCCCATGATGTAGTTCCAATGCAGATGTTCCTTGAATACATCAAGCATCTTTTCCTGTTTTACCACTTCTTCCAGTACGGTCGGGTTTTCTTTGTTGGGGATACGCAGCAGCAGACCGTCATAATATTTTACGATGTCGAACAGCTTGATAAAACCTGTGCTGGGCAACAGGTTACCATAATAGTAATCTACGTATCTCCCAATGTATAATAATAGGTGTATATAGAGCCGGAGGTTTCCAACAGCTTTACCTTATCGTTCATTCCCCGTTCGCTGAATACCCGTACGGCTTCGGTGGTATGGCATTCGGTACGACGGAAAGGGATGTCCTCGGCTATGATTTCCTGCATCCGCTTCTTGATTGCCGACACGTCTTCCAGCTCAATAGGACGTCCGATGCGGAGATTGCAGAAATAGCCCTTGGATACGGGATGCTCTACAAACAGCTTCCCTTCCGGGAACAATTCGCTGACAGCCTTATATAGGATAAAACAAAGTGAGCGGACATACGTACGCATGCCGGAGGAATCCCGTACATCCAGAAATTCCACATCTTTATTATTATATACCCGGAAATTCAGCCCTTCGGAACGGTTATTTACTTTGGCGCTGACCACTTGATAGGGGAAATTAAGATTAAAACCGTAATAAATATCCAAAAGTGAGCTCCTATAGGGAATTCTTTATAAATATTATTATTTTTGTCAACAAATTGTTAACATATGTTTCATGGTGTCTTTTTTCGAGATTATTAATACGCTAAATATAGGACATTATAACAAATGGTACAATGAAACACTTTAACTAATTAAAGATGGAATATTCTTTTTATGATTTTTTAAAGCTGCTTGGCTCATTGGCATTGTTCCTCTACGGAATGAAAATTATGAGTGAGGGACTTCAAAAATTCGCCGGCGACCGCTTGCGGAAGATTTTAACCGCTATGACGACCAACCGGGTGACCGGCGTTCTGACAGGTGTGCTTATAACAGCGCTTATCCAGTCTCTTCTGCAACTACGGTTATGGTAGTGAGTTTTGTCAACGCCGGGTTGCTGACCCTGTCACAATCTATAGGTGTTATTATGGGGGCCAATATAGGTACTACTGTTACTGCCTGGATTATTTCAGCATTAGGTTTTAAAGTCGACATAGCTGCTTTTGCCCTTCCTCTCTTAGCCTTTGGCATTCCTCTCCTCTTCTCTCAAAAAAGTAATCGCAAATCCATCGGTGAATTTATTTTCGGTTTCTCCTTCCTGTTTATGGGGCTTTCTTATTTGAAGAACAATGCACCCGATTTGAGCCAGAATCCGGAATGCTGGCTTTTGTGCAGGACTATACCGATATGGGGTATATATCCGTACTGCTTTTTGTGCTTATAGGAACGGTACTGACCATGATTGTGCAGGCCTCTGCTGCAACGATGGCGATTACGCTTATCATGTGTGCGAATGGCTGGATTAGCTTCGAACTGGGAGCGGCACTTGTTCTGGGTGAGAATATAGGAACAACCATAACTGCCAATCTTGCGGCGCTTACCGGTAATACGCAGGCCAGGAGGGCTGCATTGGCGCATCTGGTATTCAATGTGTTCGGTGTTATATGGGTGTTATGCCTGTTTGTTCCTTTTACGCAGGGAGTATCATGGTTTGTGGAAAATATAATGGGAACCAAAGATCCTGCCGTTGCCGTTTCCTTTAAGCTGTCGCTTTCCATACTTGTTTTAATATCTGCAATGTGTTGATATTGATATGGTTCGTGAAGTTTATAGAGCGTACGGTCTGCGCCATTATTCCGCAGAAGGAACAGGACGAGGAATACCGTCTGCGCTTTATTACGGGCGGTATGCTTTCTACGGCGGAGCTTTCCATTCTGCAGGCAAGCAAGGAGATTCATCTGTTTGCCGAACGTACGCATCGTATGTTTGGTATGGTACGCGACCTGTTGCATACCGAGAAGGATGACGATTTCAATAAGCTGTTCAGTCGGATAGAAAAGTACGAAAATATCAGCGACAGCATGGAACTGGAGATTGCCAATTATCTGAACCAGGTGTCGGAAGGACGGTTAAGTTCTGAAAGTAAGCTGCAAATCCGGGCCATGCTGCGCGAAGTGACGGAGATAGAAGTATCGGTGACAGTTGTTATAATCTGGCACGTACCATCAATCGCAAGCGTCAGACCAATCAGGAGTTCACAGAAAAGCAATATGAGCATATCCATTTCATGATGAAGCTGACCGATGATGCTCTCGGCAGATGATTGTGGTGGTGGAACGTTCGGATCATCAAGGCATTGATGTGAACAAGTCGTTTAATATCGAGAATGAAATCAACAATTACCGCAACCAGTTGAAGAATCAGAATATCCTTGATGTCAATAACAAGGAGTATGATTACCAGATGGGAGTCTACTATATGGATATTATTGCCGAATGTGAAAAGTTGGGCGATTACGTTGTCAATGTAGTAGAAGCCAGCAGCGATATAAAAGAAAAGAAAGCGTCTTAGGACGCTTTCTCAAATTCATCTTTGCCTACTCCGCACAGGGGGCAAACCCAATCGGCAGGGAGGTCCTCAAAGGATGTTCCCGGTTCTATTCCGTTTTCCGGATCTCCTAATTCCGGGTCATAAACATATTCGCAAATAGTGCAGATGTACTTTTCCATAATTGTCTTGTATTTAAATTTCTTCTTTAAGAACAATTGAATTTCCCTTTTTGTTTTCCGTTCGGGCAGAAAAAGATGTTTTTGTTAGTAGGTTCTTGAAGTAAGTTTCTATGGAAGTGGCTGGCAGATGTTCATAGAAAGGAAAAAGGCCGGATTTGTAAAACCTATAAAAAGATTTAATAACATTCTCTATACAAATTATTGTTGTATTTTTGCAATTCAATTTAAACCTAACGAATTGCATGACTGCAACAAAGGATGATTTGTATCACGTCGGACTTACTGACGATGAAGTACGGAAGAGCCGTACCGAGCATGGTGTAAACCTGTTGACGCCTCCGAAGCGCCCGTCTTTGTGGAAACTTTATCTGGAAAAGTTTGAAGACCCCGTAGTAAGAGTATTGCTGGTGGCCGCTTTCTTCTCTTTGATTATTTCCATAGTGGAGAACGAATATGCCGAAACAATCGGTATCATAGCTGCTATTTTACTGGCTACCGGTATTGGCTTCTTTTTTGAATACGACGCCAATAAAAAGTTTGATTTACTGAATGCAGTGAACGAGGAAACTTTGGTAAAGGTGATTCGTAACGGACACGTACAGGAGGTTCCCCGTAAGGATGTGGTAGTAGGAGATATTGTTATATTGGAAACCGGTGAGGAAATTCCCGCAGACGGTGAATTGCTGGAAGCCGTTTCTTTACAGATAAATGAATCTAATCTTACGGGTGAGCCTGTTGTGACCAAAACTACTGTAGAGGCGGATTTTGATGAAGAAGCCACTTATGCTTCCAATCGTGTGATGCGCGGTACAACAGTGGTCGACGGACACGGAGTTATGCGTGTAGAGTTTGTGGGTGACGCCACGGAGATCGGAAAAGTTGCCCGCCAGAGTACCGAACAAACTACCGAGCCTACTCCGTTGAATATCCAGCTTACAAAACTTGCCAACCTCATAGGGAAAATCGGCTTTTCGGTAGCCGGTCTTGCATTCGCTATCTTCTTTATAAAGGATGTTGTCCTGATTTATGATTTTGCCTCATTCCATACTTTTGAACAATGGCTGCCTGCTTTGAAAGCTACTTTGCAGTACTTTATGATGGCAGTAACCTTGATTGTCGTTGCCGTTCCCGAAGGCCTGCCCATGAGTGTGACACTCAGTCTGGCACTGAATATGCGCCGCATGCTTTCCACCAATAATCTGGTGCGGAAGATGCACGCCTGCGAAACAATGGGTGCGATTACCGTTATCTGTACGGACAAGACGGGTACGCTGACACAAAACCTGATGCAGGTGTATGAACCGAATTTCTACGGATTGAAGGGCGGAAAGGAAATAGGAGAAGATGATTTGAGTAAATTGGTAATGGAAGGTATCAGTGCCAATTCTACAGCTTTTCTGGAGGAAACGACTCCGGAAGAGAAGCCCAAAGGCGTGGGTAATCCTACGGAGGTAGCTTTATTGTTGTGGCTCAATAGCCAGCAGCGTAATTATCTGGAGTTGAGAGAGGGCGTGAAGGTGCTTGACCAGTTGACTTTCTCTACCGAACGGAAGTTTATGGCAACATTGGTACACTCTCCTCTGATTGGGAAGAAAATACTTTATGTAAAGGGTGCTCCCGAAATTGTATTGGGCAAATGTAAGGATGTGCTTCTGGACGGCAAGCGGGTGGATGCGGTAGAATATCGTTCTACGGTAGAGGCTCAGTTGCTGAACTATCAGAACATGGCGATGCGTACGCTTGGTTTTGCCTATAAGATAGTAGACGATACGGAACCGGCCGACTGTGTGGCATTGGTTGCAGAAAACGATTTGTCTTTCCTTGGCGTTGTGGCCATCAGTGACCCTATACGTCCGGATGTGCCTGCGGCAGTTGCAAAATGTCAGTCGGCAGGCATTGGCGTAAAGATAGTAACGGGAGATACGCCGGGTACGGCAACCGAAATTGCGCGGCAGATAGGCTTATGGAAACCGGAAGATACGGAACGTAACCGTATCACGGGTGCTGCCTTTGCCGAACTGACGGACGAAGAGGCGCTCGACCGGGTGCTGGACTTGAAAATTATGTCGCGTGCCCGTCCTACCGATAAGCAACGTCTTGTTCAGCTACTGCAACAGAAAGGCGCGGTGGTAGCCGTGACGGGTGACGGAACCAATGATGCTCCGGCCTTGAACCATGCACAGGTGGGGTTGTCTATGGGAACGGGAACATCTGTGGCGAAAGAAGCAAGTGACATCACGCTGTTGGACGACTCTTTCAACAGTATCGGTACGGCCGTGATGTGGGGGCGTTCATTGTATAAGAATATCCAGCGCTTCATCGTATTCCAGTTGACGATTAACTTCGTGGCACTGTTCATTGTGCTGTTGGGTTCGCTGGTGGGTACTGAATTGCCGTTGACCGTAACGCAGATGCTGTGGGTGAATCTGATTATGGATACCTTTGCCGCTTTGGCTTGGCGTCTATCCCGCCCAGTGAGAGTGTTATGAAAGAGAAACCCCGCAAAAGTACGGATTTCATTATAACCAAATCCATGCGGAATTATATACTTGGCATGGGAGTGGTTTTCCTGGCATTGCTTATGGGCATGTTGTTCCGGTTTAACAATGAAGAAGGCGGTATGACGGTACAACGCCTTACAATCTTCTTCACTTTCTTCGTTATGCTGCAATTCTGGAATCTGTTCAATGCGAGAGTGTTTGGAACATCGGACTCCGCTTTTAAGGGAATATCCAAATCCTACGGCATGGAGTTGGTGGTACTTGCCATTCTGGGCGGTCAGTTTGTCATCGTACAGTTCGGTGGGGCTGTATTCCGTACGGAGCCGCTTGATTTTACGACATGGATGATAATCATTGCTTCTACTTCTTTGGTATTATGGGTGGGCGAAGGTATTCGCCTTGTCCGACGTCTAATGCAAAAATGAGATAATGAAAAGAAAAGGAATTAAAAACCTTATAGTAGACTTTGGCGGTGTGCTGATTGATTTAGACCGCCAACGTTGTTTGGAGAACTTTAGAGAATTGGGGTTGCCGGATGTAGAACACACCCTCGACCTATATCACCAGCAGGATTTTTTCCAGCAATATGAGAAAGGCCTTATTTCCAGTGCCGATTTTCGGAATGTGATACGGGAAAAGATAGGAAAAGACGTTGACGATGCCCGGATTGATGCTGCATGGAACAGCTTTTTGGTGAGCATACCGACCTATAAACTGGATTTATTGCTGGCCCTGCGTAAGGACTATGTGGTATATCTGTTGAGCAATACCAACGAAATCCATTGGAAATGGTCCTGCGAACATGCTTTTCCCTATAAGACATTCCGCGTAGAAGATTATTTCGAACATATTTTTCTTTCTTATGAAATGAAGATGGCGAAGCCGGTGAAGAAATCTTCCGCAAAGTGCTGGATGATGCGGGTCTGGATCCGAAAGAAACTTTCTTTATCGACGATTCGGAAGCCAATTGTATGACTGCCCGGTCATTAGGTATTTCCACTTATGTTCCGAAAGCCGGTGAAGACTGGAGCCATTTATTTAAATGAACCAAACCGCATGAGGTGAATATGCAATTATGTACCGGAACATCTGGTAATGAACTCCTGCCCAATGTAGCCACTATCGGCTTTTTTGACGGAGTGCATCGGGGACATCGGTTCCTGATAGAACAGGTGTGTAAGTTGCGGCTGAACGTGGGCTTGCTTCATCGGTAATTACTTTTCCGGTTCATCCCCGCAAAGTGATGCAACCCGATTTTCGTCCTGAGCTGCTTACCACTTGCGATGAGAAAGTGTCTCTGCTTGCCGGTACCGGGATAGATTATTGCATCATGCTCGATTTTACACTTGATTTGGCGTGCCTGTCGGCCAAACAATTTATGGCTATATTAAAGCAAGATTACCGGGTGCAGGTTTTAATGATAGGTTACGACCACCGTTTCGGACATAATCGGAGTGAAGGATTTGAGGATTATGTGCGTTATGGACAGGAGTTGGGAATAGAAGTGCTATTGGCGCAGGCTTATTACACCGATGCAATGACGGTCAGTTCTTCAGCTATCCGCCGCCTTTTGCTGCAAGGAAACGTTTCGGAGGCGGCAAACTGGTTTGGGTTATCAATTTTTTTTGGACGGTACGGTTGTGAACGGTTACCGCGTTGGGCGTAAGATAGGTTTTCCAACTGCTAATCTGCGCATTGGCGATTGTGAAAAACTGGTTCCGGCTGACGGGGTATATGCCGTTTATGTTTTCCTTGGCGGGGAAAAGCATGCGGGGATGTTGAGTATCGGCTACCGCCCGACATTGAATAATGGCATAGACCGTAGCATTGAGGTGCATATCTTTAATTTTGATGCTGACATTTACAATCAACCCATGCGGTTGTCCTTCGTTTGTCGCACTCGTCCGGAACTGAAGTTCGATTCCATAGACGAACTGATAGCGCAGCTCCATAAGGACGAGGCTGAAATCACTGCGATTCTTTCATAACACTGCTTTTCAGGTTTCATTATTGAGCTCTTTCTTGTATATTTATTGAAAAACATATCTTTTTTATTGTTTTTCGATAAAAACATGTTGTTTCTCTTTGTCTTTTCAGAAAAAGCTCTTTTATTTGCATATCGAAAAAACGATAAATTCTTATTGAGAAACAGATAGGTAGATAAGAATAAGTGCTGATTATAAAAAGTCTACGGTTATGAAGAGAGCATTTATGAGTATTACATTGTTGGTACTGTCACTTTCTATGGTGATGATGTTGTTAATGAGAGTTGCTGCTGCGGCTTGACGGGTTTGCAGGAAAATGTGTATCTTTACACGCTCTTAAAAAAGAAGGAACGATGAAAACAGCAATAAAACTGGTTTTGATTTATTTTGTAATGCAGATTTTGGCTGCATTGTTGGTGATGCCTTTTGCCATGCTTTATTCGTATGCAGTCAGTGGTACGATAGATGCTGCAAGCGTTATAGCTTTGGCTCCGAGTATGTTGCTGGGATTTGTCGGTATGGGTGGCTATTTGTGGAAGAAAGGCTATTTGAAAGATGACGGGCGGATATGGTCTCCGGTGTCGGTTGCTTATTTGGGATGGAGTATCATCATAGGCCTTTCTACTATTTTCCTGATAGACTTTGTGATGTCCAGATTGTCTTTCCTGCCTGATTGGATGGGAGCTACATTCGATGTGTTGCAATCGGGTTGGCTGGGCATTATCTGTATCTCGGTGTTAGGGCCTGTTTTGGAAGAGATGTTGTTTCGGGGGGCGATTACAAAAGTATTGCTGCAAAGGTACAGTCCGGTGAAGGCTATTATCCTTTCCGCCCTTGTTTTCGGAATTTTCCATATTAACCCGGCACAGGTGGCAGGTGCTATATTATCGGGAGGCTTGTTTGCCTGGCTCTATTATAAAACGGGCAGTCTGGTTCCTGGAATTTTAATACATATTCTGAACAACAGCCTGTCGGTATTCCTCAGTTCGCATTATCCCGATGTGAAATATACATCCGATTTGCTTGGAGAACCGGCCTATTGGTGCTGTTTGGCAGTAGCGGCAGTGTTGTTTGCCGTCTCTTGTAAAGTAATGAATTCTTATCGGTTACCGGCAACTGATACAACTTTTAAAATATGAAAAGACGACTGAATATTCTTTGTGTGATTGTAGTGCTCGTGTTGAGCTATTCGGTTTTTGAGACCGGCTACTATTTTATCGTAGGGGTGAAAGCCGGTGTGGAAGCCGGGATTGACGGCAATGCTTCCGAGGCAAGCCAGAAAAAACTGATGAACATGAAGTACATCAGCCTGCTGCCGGAGCACCTTTCCGGTTTGGGCGATAACGGTCTTTTCCAAGATTCCGTTTATAATGAAAGGAGCGGTGAATATGTACCGGTCTCTTTCAACTCGATGATGGTCAGTGTCGATACGGAGTCCACAACTTTGGAGCAGGCTGCTTTTACTTTGTTGAATTTTCTCCATATAGTTATATGTGTCTGGAGTATTGTGCTGTTTGTCCGCTTGGTCATTTCTATAAACAAGTCCGATATCTTCAACTGGAAGAACGTCCACCGCTTGCGCCTGTTAGGGGCGGCATTGATTATCAGTTTCTGTACGGCGCTTCTTCCGGCATATCTTACTTTTAGGAGTGTAGGCAATGTTTTTTCCGTTCATGGTTACGAGTTGCATCTTTCGGATACGGTGAATACAACCACTTTGGTATTAGGTATTTCTACATTGATTGTGGCCGAGGTATTCGCAATAGGATTGAAGATGAAAGAAGAACAGGACTTGACTATTTAACCGAATATTGGGAAAAAGAAAATGATTATAGTAAACCTTGACATTATGATGGCCCGAAGAAAAATATCTTTGGGAGAACTGGCGGAGAAGATTGACATTACGCCGGCGAATCTTTCTATTCTGAAGACCGGTAAGGCAAAGGCTGTCCGTTTCTCCACATTGGAAGCTATTTGCAAGGTATTGGATTGCCAGCCGGGAGATATACTGGAGTATGTGGAGGGAGAAGAAAAGTAAACCGATGGTATATATATGAGAGTGTGTCAAAATACATTTGATGATTTCTTTTAGGCACGGATTTCGCGGATTTCACGGAAAAAAAACAAAGAAAATCTGTGTTTTCCGTGTAATCCGTGCCTAAAAAGAAACAAATAGCAAGCGAATGTTAGTTTTGACACACCCTCGAAATAGCAACAGTCTGCTTAATCATTAGCGCTTTTTGCCTTGAATGCCAGCGCATACATCCGCATCTGTTTCACCATCGAGAGCAATCCGTTACTGCGTGTGGGAGAAAGATGCTCCTTTAATCCTATCTTGTCTATAAAGTAGAGGTCCGCATTCAGAATCTCGTCCGGGGTATGTCCGGACAGCACTTTGATAAGCAGCGAGATAATGCCTTTTACAATTAAAGCATCGCTTTCGGCTTGGAAAACGATTCGGCCGTTTTCCTCGTCCGCCTGCAGCCATACACGGCTTTGACAGCCTTCAATCAGATTCTGTTCTGTTTTGTATTTGTCATCAAGCGGTTCCTGTTCATTTCCTAAATCGATGAGGAGCTGATAGCGGTCCATCCAGTCGTCGAAATCATTGAACTCGGCGATTACTTCATCTTGTGCTTCGTTGATACTCATAATAATTTTATCTTTAGTATTTATTTTTCATTGTAGATAACTTCCATGACCGTCTGGCCTACCGCCTTCAGAGTGTTGCGGTCGATGCCGTCCATATCATCTTTCAGGGTATGCCAGTTTTCGTAGAATCCGGTTTCCTCGCTGTATTGAATGATATCGATGGTAGGGATGCGTGCGTTCCGGAACACAAAAAGGTGGTCGTCGGTTACGATATTCCCTTTTTCTTTTACGAAATAACGTCCGTAGCCCAGGTTATTGGCCGCATTCCATACTTTCCGGTTGATGCCTTTGGCAAACTCTTCGGAGTATCCTTCGTAGAAGAAAGTGGCGTCTTTGGCGCCTACCATATCAAGAAGGATGCCAAAACGCGCATTGTATCCTTGGACATGGGGATTCTGTGCCAGTACTGCGAACCGAGCGCCCAATACTCTTCCTTATGGTTGCCTGTATAGGATTGGTGAGGGCCGTAGTCTTCGGCATCTACCAGTACGATGTCGATGCCCAGTTCGGGTAGCTGTTTGTGCAGTTGGCGGGCTATTTCGAGCAATACGCCTACCCCGCTCGCACCGTCGTTGGCGCCGAGAATGGGTGTGTGACGGTTTTTCTCGTCAGAGTCGGCATCTGCCCATGGACGGCTGTCCCAATGCGAGAGTAGCACGATGCGTTTCTTCGTTTCGGGCTTGTAGCTGCCGATGATGTTGCGGGCTTTTAGGAGGGTGCCGTCATAGGCGGTTAAATCCACTTGCTGGTTGTATACCGTGGCGCCGAATTGTTCCAGCTTCTTTGCAAGATATTCTCCGCAGGCTTTGTGTGCAGCAGTATTGGGTACGCGGGGACCGAAGTCTACTTGCTCCTTGACATACCGGTAAGCGCTGTCTGCATCGAATTGGGGTACGCTGACCGTGCTCTTGGGTTGTTTTCCCTCACTGTCGGTATTGCCTTTGCTTTTATTGCTGCACGCTACCATCGCTATGAGCAACAGCAGTGACAGTGGGATAATTGTATAATTCCGTTTCATTCTTTGTGGGTGTTAAATGTTAGTTTCACTTCTTTTTTTCCAACTTCCAGCATGACCTGCGCACCGTTAATCATCGGTACGTTCATCGTAACGTGTCCCACCGGAAATCCGAAGCATATAGGATAATCGTATTCTTTTACCAAATCGGCCAATGCACCGTACAGTTCTTTGCCTAAAGACATGTTCTCTTCGTATTCGGTAAACTGTCCGATAATCAGTCCGGACAGCCTTTCGAGTACGCCGCCCAGTTTCAGATTGTACATCATACGCTCCACGGCATGGGGACGCTCGCCTATGTCTTCGATGAAGAGTACCGTACCTTCTGCCGGAATGTCATAAGGCGTGCCGCGCAGCCCGTAAAGCACCGCCAGGTTTCCGCCCCGGAGGATGCCCGTTCCCTCGCCTTTGCGGTTGAGCTTGTGTGCCGGGCAGGTATAGCTGAACGAGGTTTCTTCCTGCAGTTTATTGCCGAACAGGATGTCTTTCAATGCCTGACAGCAAAATCATCTTCCGGCTCCACGGTGAGATGCCGTGCCATGGGGGCGTGCAGCGAAGCGAAGCCGTTTTGCTGAAACACGTTGTGCAGGGCGGTGATGTCGCTGAAGCCGATAAGCCATTTGGGATGCTGGCGAAACCGGGTGAAGTCGAGCTGCCCCACCAGATGCACAGCACCGTATCCGCCGCGACTGCAAAGGATAACTTTGGCTTTCTCGTCGTCCATGGCTTCCTGCAGGTCTTTCAACCGTTGCTGTATGCTTCCGGCGTAAGTGCCGTGCGCACTGCTGCATGCTTGGCAATGATAACCTCCAGTCCCCATGACTTCAGCCGTTTTTTGGCTCCTTTCAGGAAGGACTTGTCAATCTTGCTGGAGGGGGAGAGGATTATCGCCCGGTCGCCCTCGTGCACGTATGGCGGAAAAATAAGGCTGTTCATATTGTATATCTCTCTGTATTTGTGACAAAAGTACATAATTCACCACAGAGGGCACAGTGTTTCACGGAGTTTTTTTTATTTCTTTAAGGGGTATTGCGGCAAATCACGGCATGTTCAGTCTTGCGACATGGCATGTTTTTTTATCAAAAAGAACAAAAAGACAAAGCGGAATATGTTCTTTTGTTCTTCTGTCTGAAAAATGTGATGAAGAAATATGTTTTTTTTGTTCCGAAAACTCCGTGAAACTCTGTGCTCTCCGTACTGAACCTGTCAAAATGATATAAAACATAGAAATAAAATGAAGTATACCGTTCTTTTTCTCGACATTTTTTTTAGATATTTGCTAAAAATCTAACGTTATGGAACCTATTCGGAACTTTGATCAATTAACTTCTCATCTCAAGACCTTAAATAAAAGGAAACGCATTGCCGTAGTCTGTGCCAATGACCCCAATACTGAATATGCCATAGCCCGTGCTTTGGACGAAGGCATTGCCGAATTTCTGATGATCGGCGATTCGGCCATTTTGGAGAAATATCCTACTTTAAAGAAATATCCCGAATATGTGCAGACGTTGCATATTGAAGACAAGGATGAAGCGGCGCGCGAAGCGGTACGCATCGTGCGTGAGGGCGGTGCGGATATTCTGATGAAGGGTATTATCAATACGGATAATCTGCTTCATGCCATTCTCGACAAGGAAAAAGGACTGCTGCCCAAAGGAAAGATTCTGACACATCTGGCTGTCATGCAGATTCCCACCTATGATAAGCTGCTGTTCTTTTCGGATGCCGCAGTCATTCCCCGGCCCACTTTGCAGCAGCGCATAGAGATGATTTGGTATGCCATCCATACCTGCCGCCATTTCGGTATCGAACAGCCGCGTATCGCACTTATCCATTGTACGGAAAAGGTGAGCGCCAAGTTCCCTCATTCGTTGGATTATGTCAATATTGTGGAACTTGCCGAGGCAGGCGAGTTCGGAAACGTCATCATCGACGGCCCGTTGGATGTAAAGACTTCCTGCGAAAAGACGAGCGGCGACATCAAAGGCATTGTATCTCCCATCAACGGCGAGGCCGATGTCTTGATTTTCCCGAATATCGAATCGGGCAATGCTTTCTATAAGGCTGTTTCCCTTTTCTCTCATGCCGATATGGCGGGGTTGCTTCAAGGACCTATATGCCCTGTTGTGCTACCTTCACGCAGTGATTCCGGCTTGTCCAAGTATTACAGCATTGCTATGGCATGCCTCACCAGTTGCGGCTCGGAAACTGCGAATGATATTTCGCAACTATCAAATTGTAAATCGTAAATAATAAATACATCGATGAAGTTACTCGTCATCAACCCCGGTTCCACTTCGACAAAAATTGCCGTATACGAGAACGAAGTACCCTGCTTGGTACGAAGCATCCGTCACACGGTAGACGAACTGTCTTCCTTTTCTCATATCATCGACCAGTTTGAATTTCGCAAGAATCTGGTACTGAAAGAATTGGAAGCCAATAATATACCTTTTGAGTTTGACGCCATAGTGGGGCGCGGCGGACTGCTGAAGCCCATACCGGGCGGCGTATATGAGGTGAATGACGCCATGCTGGATGATATTCTTCATGCCATGCGCACCCATGCCTGCAATTTGGGATGCCTCATAGCTTCCGAACTGGCCGCGCTGCTTCCGGGTTGCCGTGCATTCATTGCCGACCCCGGTGTTGTGGATGAGCTGGACGAGATAGCCCGCATCACCGGTTCTCCCTTATGCCCCGCATCACTATCTGGCATGCACTGAACCAGCGCGCCATTGCCCGTCGCTATGCCGCCGAGCATCATACGCGCTACGAAGAGCTGGACTTGATTGTCTGCCACTTGGGTGGCGGCATCTCCGTCGGCGTCCATCATCATGGCAAGGCTGTCGACGTAAATAATGCGCTCGACGGTGAAGGCCCGTTCTCGCCGGAACGTGCCGGTACGCTTCCTGCCGGGCAGTTGATAGACCTTTGCTGTTCCGGTCGCTACACAAAAGACGAACTTAAAAAGCGTATCTCCGGCCGTGCCGGACTGACAGCCCATTTGGGCACGACCGATGTGCCTGCCATTGTCCGCCGGATAGAGGAAGGGGACAAGCATGCCGGGTTGGTGTTGGATGCCATGATTTACCAGATAGCCAAAAGCATCGGTGCGGCTTCCGTTGTGTTGTACGGTAAGATAGATGCCATTCTGCTGACGGGCGGCATGGCACATTCCGATTATATCATTTCCCGTCTGAAGGAGCGCATTTCGTTCCTTGCACCGGTTCATGTTTATCCGGGTGAGGATGAAATGGAAGCATTGGCGCTGAATGCGCTTGGAGCATTGAGGGGGAGCTTCCGATACAGGAATATAAATAAGTATCATAGCGCTTATAATCAATAAGATATATGTACCAGGTTTGTACTGCTCTTTGGTATGTCTTGTACCAAGCAGTGGTACTTGCCGTACCAACCTAAGGTACATGGAGTACCAACCTTTGGTAGCTGCCGTACCACTGTTGGTACACGCCGTACCAGCTGCTGGTACACCCCAAACTGCCGGCACTATCGAATTAACCTCCGGCCTTTACGGCAGGACAAGCTCTTGCAACTGTCCGGGCGCTGTTATAAGACAGTTTGTT
>ENA-OQAA01000498-OQAA01000498.1-human-gut-metagenome-genome-assembly--contig:-NODE-498-length-26512-cov-3.028274_pt1 | contig 26512 bp, 32 predicted proteins | sample MGYA00242489_ERZ504515 | MGnify/ENA primary metagenome ERZ504515 (study PRJEB26092, sample SAMD00036237) | human gut metagenome | host: Homo sapiens | study: EMG produced TPA metagenomics assembly of... | reverse complement strand
TTGCCCCCGAAGCACGATGCGGGTACCGCAACCCGACATTATCGAGCATTTTGGCAACGCAGATGCCGTGCCGCAGCTGCCGGAGCGGTGCTTAAGCCGTCAGGCGGGAATTGTGCGGTGTTGCCTTAGGCATTTTCGGAGATTCCGGAAGAGATTTCGCTTTCGGCCCCCCAAATCGTCACCCCAGCGCCACATCCAGCACCATCATCACGCTGAAGCCCACCGCAAAAAACATCGTGCCAACGTTTGAGTGCTGTCCCTGCGACATTTCCGGGATCAGTTCCTCCACCACCACATACAGCATGGCTCCGGCAGCAAAGCTGAGCAGATAGGGCAAAGCAGGCACTACGATGCCTGCTGCCAGAATCGTCAGCACTGCCCCAATGGGCTCTACGATGCCAGATAGTACTCCGTCCCAGAACGCCCGGCGTTTTGGCATTCCTTCTGCGCAGGGGCATGGAGATGATGGCCCCCTCTGGGAAGTTCTGGATGGCGATCCCAAGGGAAAGTGCCAACGCTCCGGCTGCAGTGATCTGAGCAGTCCCGGCAAGATAGCCAGCATAGACCACCCCCACCGCCATGCCTCCGGGATGTTGTGCAGCGTCACTGCCAGAACCATCATCGTAGTGCGTTGGAGTTGGCTTTTTGGCCCTTCGGCCTGCAAACTATTCTGGTGCAGATGCGGAATAAGATGATCCAGCAGCAGCAAAAACAGGATGCCCAGCCAGAAGCCCACCGCTGCAGGGAAAAACGCCAGCCTGCCCAGATCTGCAGCCTGCTCCATGGCCGGGATCAGCAGACTCCATACCGATGCCGCCACCATCACTCCGGCTGCAAAGCCGGTGAGGGCACGCTGGATGCCATCGCTCAAAGACTTTTTCAAAAAGAACACACAGCCCGCCCCAAGACTTGTGCCCAGAAAAGGAATCAAGATTCCCCAGAACGCATCTTGCATGATATAGTACCTCCCTGTGGTTAAGTATGGCTAACCGCATAAAAAGTATACTGCTCCCCGGCAAAAAGGTCAAGTGCTTTGCGGCATAGAGGATGCAGATCGTTTCCTGCATCCAAAAAATTCACCTCTGTAAACTTATCGGTTTCTGCTGGATAACGACCTATGGAAGTGCTATTTTAATTTCACAACTTTGTTTTACCCCTGCATTTTTGCGCCGACCATTAGGCACTGCTAACCATTTTCAAAACTGAGATAGCGGTGTGTTGCAATGAGATTGAAAAAGGTCTTTGCAGGTGTATGCGAGCCGTAGGCGAAGCATGAAGCCGTCCCGGAGGGAATGGTGCGACAAAAAGCCACAACGAGTGTTACGGCTTTTTCTGGTGTACCATCGGGGACTCTCCCGCGCTAAGGAACGCCGCACTGTGGCGTTCCTTACGGCACTTGCGTGCCGCCGCCCTGTTCGAGTATCCCCAATGGTGCACCAGATGATACAGGCGCGGCACAGGCTGGAAGCTGCACAGGCACGCAGCCGCGTACAGGAGCGCAAGGCGCGAACCCGCCGACTTACGCCCACACAGGCCGCTCGCGAGCCGGTGTGGGAACGCTGCTCGAGGCCACGAAATTCGGGCGGCAAAACCCGCTGTGTGCGCGATGGAACAGCCCGGAGCAGCTACTGAATTGGCGGGAAGCCTGGGCATCTGCCGTGAACCGCGCACTGGAAGAAAAGCAGCAATCTGCCGCGTGACCCATTTGAGCCACACAGCGCTGGGGCTGGACGAGCAGCTCACCGCCCACGAGGCAGCCAAGCCAGAAAACTTGAAATGCAGGGTATGCTTTACTGTACAAGCATATTTTGAATGTGCTGTGGATGCATGCGATTGCCGGTGATATGACCGTGGTGCAATGCCTGACCTTTACAGCGACCTTTGAGGCGTGCATCCAGTGCGGGCTTATCCAATCCAATATGGGTATACCGTATCTTCATCCGGTTCAATACCACAGCCATTGCCCAATGTTCCACTTGCAAAAACCTCATCAGGCAATTTTCCCAGATTCATTGCACAGTCGTCTAAGGGTGTCAAAATTGTCATGGGCGGTGCCTCAAAAGAAACATTTGCATCTTGACTTCCTCCTTCCTCGTGAGACAAAGCGCTTACGATCACTTCAAATTCCATCCTCTCGCCGGGTTGGCAATGGATCAGATACGGATCATGGGTAAAGGCACCCCAGGTGTTGTCACCGCCGACCCCCATCTGCCGCAGCGCGGTCCGCACAACGGTTTTGCCTGCACGCGGCAGCTCAAAGCTGTGTCTGGCGTTCTCCAGTTCATGCGGTGTATAGGGCAGAGCTGAAAAATCCATCGGCTTTCTGGTTTCAAACAGAAGGCCCGTCCCATCTTTCGCATCACTTTGCCCAGCGGACGCCCGTTCGATTTCCGCATTCCTGCGGGCGCAGATACCGAGAGAGAGCTTCCTGCGTTGTGCTGGCAAACACTCCCAGCTTCGCCCCGGTGCAGCGGTCACAATAGGTTTCCTCCGGCCCCATGCCGTACCATGTGCATTGGTCAAAATCCGCATCCATTTGAAAAGACAATCCAAACTCCGGCATTTCAGTCAGTCCTTGAACGGGGGTATAGGACAGCGTCATCCGGATTTTTCCTTCCGCCGATACGATGTAGCGGACGGTGCAGTCTGATGCAGGCTGCGTGGCCAGATGATACAGCAAGGTCAGCTCCACACGGTCCTTCTCCACCCGAACTGCGGGCGTTCCTCAAAACAGGAATACAGGCTTGCCAGTTTCCATTGCCCGTAGCGCGCCCCCATGCGGTTTCCCACATCGTTATCGGTGGGCGCCCGCCAGAAATTGGGTTTCGGGACCGCCGACAGCATTTCCTGTCCCTGCCAGCGGTAAGAAAGCAACCCGCCATGCAGTTTTGAAAACAGCAAGGAAAAATCGCGCCCGGAAACCCCCACGTTCAGATTACCCTGAATCACCGTCAACGGTCCCGGCCTCTGCGTGTGGCTCTCCTGCATTTTTCCCCACACCTTCTGTCCAAAGGCGACTTCATGACCCGCTTTTGCCCAGGAGGTATCTTCCTTCAGGCAGAAAGCGATCTCCAGACAACATTCACCCTGCAAAGCATCCGGGTCAACCCCCAACGCCTCAAAAGGCAGTGCAAATTCCTTTGCGCCGAGAGGCTCTACGTTCCAGTCTGGCAGTTCACACTGCCGGATCCGCCTGCCGTCACACTGTATACTTGCCATGCAGCGGTAAGCGCTGGTGGGGGCAAACAGGTTTCTGTTATGTACCCTGACTGCTGCATCCGTGAACGAAAAGGCCACAGTGCATAGCAGCCCTTTACCTCCTGCACCTTGGGAGATTCCGTATGATACGCATAATACGAAGTAGCGATGCCGTTTCATCTGCGTCAAGGAATCTGAGTTTCTTTCTTTGAACTCTCAGCAATACGCCTCCGTCAAAGCCCGCTTTCGATATTATGTTGTATGTAAGTGACAAAATGTCGACATCATTTCTGATTGTCGAATACGATACTCCAAGCCGTTCTGCCAAGGTTTTCATTTTTATATAGTCATTTGCATAATACAAAATTTCCGCAACCATATGGCGACGTGCCTGAGTACCTACCACCTTATCACCTCCTTCGTTTATTTTGGCTCTGCTACAAGCCTACACCTCTTTGTGTTAAAAACCCTATCACTTTTCTAAAATATTTTTATTTAATTTTAACTTAGATTTGTGTGGTGTTGCCTTAAAGCAAAAGACAGAGTTGTAAAGCCTTTTGGCTAAATAACTCTGGTCTTTTTGTTGGAGCTTGTGCAACAGCCCCTTTTGATTCGGGTTTTCGTAATTACAGTTCCGGCAGAATCCTCATAAAGCTATCGTAGTCGTAGGAACCGTCCATATTTAGGGCGTTTTTCTGGAACACCATAAAGTAACGGTATGGAAGAAACGCCTATTATGTTATAGACAATGGCTCATAACCGCACTTTGAGAAAAGATGCCTTAAGGCACTTTTCATTTTCTGAATTTGTTGTGTACCTCCAGATGAAAGAATAAACAGAGGTTTCCAAGGAAATCTCTCCTTAACTGGTATTAAGGGCTATGTCAGAATCTTTCCGGCAGAATATTTACGACAGGTAACTTACCGATACAGCGGTCCGTACTGCTTGCACGCAGCATAATCCGCAGCCTGCTGATCCTGTGTGCCGAAACTGGCCCATGCGTGGGGGCGATAAACCTTCTCGGCAGGGACATTGTGCATCGTGACCGGGATGCGCAGCATGCTGGCCAGCGTAATGAGGTCAGCACCCACATGGCCGTAAACGGTCACTCCATGGTTGGCACCCCAGTTTGCCATAACGCTGTACACATCGGTGAACGCTCCCTGTCCGGTCAGGCGCGGGCAGAACCATGTGGTCGGCCAGGTCGGGTCGGTGCGTTTGTCGATAGTGTTGTGAATCTCGTCGGGCAGATCAGCCGTCCAACCCTCGGCAATTTGCAGGACAGGTCCAATGCCCTCCACAATGTTGAAGCGCAGCATCGTAACAGGCATCTCTGCCTTGCAGCGGAAGTGGCTGGAATATCCACCGCCGCGGAAGTACTCATAGTCCGCGCGACACCAATCGGTGGCGTTCAGGCACGCCTTGATGTCCGCATCGGTCATCTCCCAGAACGGCTTCATCACGTGGTTACCCTCGGCATCCACACAGGCACCGGAACCATCCAGAGCCGTTGCGCCGGAATTGATGAGGTGAATAAAGCCGTTGGCGGCAACGCCGTCAGGCTTTTGCCCAGTCACACGCTCGCAGGCTTCAGGACTCCAGTAGGTGCGCACGTCATGGAAGCACGGTGCAGAGCCGGAAACGAGGCTCCCCAGCATCATGCAATGCCGTTGCAGGTATCATTCTCGGTTGCGAACGGGGTCGGGGCCTTCGGGCCGTTCCAGTCAAAGGTGGAAGCCATGATGGCTTCGGTGAAGTCAGCGTTCGGCAGCCAGTCTGTCCACTGGCGCTGGCCCTGGAAGCCGCCGACCACAGCGTTGCGACCGAGCGCTTCTTCATGCCAGCCCATCTCGTCCAGACGCGGATTGCCGTATAGAATGTCGCGGATGATCAGGGTCATCTTGACGATAAACTCCCAATCCTTGTCGGCCGGAACAATTTTCGACTTCGTGATGACAGGCGGCAGGTTCTTACCGAGGTTCTTATCAAAGCCCTCTTTGCAATTCTCACGCACCCATGCCAGCGCCTTTTCATATTCGTCGTGGTCATAGATACCGATGGAAATGCGGCGCAGGATCTCGACCTCGTCCACCCATTCGGCGCGGATGCCGAAATACTTTTGCAGAACACCTGCATCGCAGAAGCTGCCGGCAATCCCCATCGTCACAGCGCCAATATTGACGTAGGCTTTGTTCTTCATCCAGCCTGCGGCAACAGCACCACGGGCAAAGCGCAGGATTTTCTCGGCCACGTCATCGGGAATCGTATCATCGTTGGCTTCCTGCACGTCATGACCATAAATGGAGAAAGCAGGCAGACCGCGCTGGGCGTGTGCTGCCAGAACCGCAGCCAGATACACCGCGCCGGGACGCTCGGTGCCGTTGAAGCCCCAGACCGCCTTGATGGTGTTGGGGTCCATGTCGAACGTCTCGGTGCCGTAGCACCAGCAAGGGGTCACAGACAGCGTTGCCGTAACATTCTGGGTAGAGAACTGCTCTGCACGCCGGGCCGCCTCGGCACCACCGCCAATCGTCGTACCAGCCGATCACGCACTGCACCGGCGTACCATCGGGGTACTTGAGATTCTCCGAAATCAGCTTGGCGGCATTTTCTGCCATGCGCATCGTCTGATTTTCCAGGCTTTCACGGACGCCGCCCCAGCGTCCATCGATGACAGGGCGAATACCAATTTTAGGATACAGCATAGTTGCACCTTCCTTATTACAATAGGGGTTTGAAACGATCATAAGCGGCGTTCCATTCCGCATAGTTCTGTGTGCTTGGGGTATATGTTTTAATGACCTCTGTCTCCGCAACCAGCCGGCGTCCTTGTGTGATGGAGTCCAGCAACCCCAAGGCTTTCAACTGAATCATAATGTTGCCGAGCGCCGTAGCTTCCACCGGGCCTGCCTTTACTGTAAGGCCGCAGCAGTCTGCCGTCATCTGGCAAAGCAGACGGTCTTTTGTGCCGCCGCCCAAAACGTGCAGGGTCGTAAAAGTCCGGCCTGTTACAGCGGAGAGCTGCTCTATCGCATAGCGATATTTCAGAGCAAGGCTTTCATAAATGCAGCGCATTACAGCCCCCACCGTTTCCGGGACGGGCTGGCCGGTTTTGCGGCAGAATTTCTGTATTCTGCCCGGCAGATCGCCGGGGGCAACAAATTCCGGGGCATCCGGGTCAATAAAGCTGCGCAGCGGTTCGGCGGCAAGTGCCTGTTGTTCCAGCTCCGCGAAAGAATATGCCTGTCCACGGCGCTTGTACTCACGGCGGCTTTCCTGAATCAGCCAAAGACCGATGATATTTTTCAGATAATTGATTTTCCCGTTTGCACCGAGTTCATTGGACAGCCCGCTTTGGCAGCTGTCCACCGTCAGAATCGGGGTGTCCAATTCCGTTCCCAGCAGGCTCCACGTGCCGCAGGAGAGAAATGCCGTATGTTCGGCATCTTCCTCGGCACACGGCATAGCAGCCGAGGCGCATTGTGTATCATGCCCTGCCACCGCAATGATTTTCGCACCGTTTGCAAGTGTACCTGTCGCTGTGCCGCTGGCAACAATGGGTGCGAAGCGGTTTTCCGGCAAGCCATAGGCGGCCAGCACTTCTCTGCTCCACTGCCCTGTGCGGGGGTCCAGCATCTGGCTGGTGGAAGCAATGCTGCGCTCGCAGACCGGCTCGGCTCCCAACAGAGCTGCGAACAGATCCGGCATAAAAAGGACCTGCTCAGCCTTTTGCAGCAGTTCCGGTTCCTGCTCCTGCAGTGCCAGCAACTGGAACAAGGTATTGATTGCCATGATTTGGTTGCCGGTATGGGCATACAATTCTTCTGCGGGCATACAGGCAACGGCCTGTTCCGGTTTGCCATTCGTTCGGGCATCGCGGTAATGAACAGGGTTTGCCAGCAGATGGCCGTCCGTATCCAGTAAGCCGAAATCCACACCCCATGTATCAAATCCTAAGCTGTCAAATGTACCCGCCTTTTGAATAGCCGTATGAATTTCCTTCAGCAGTGTTTCCACATCCCAGCAGAGATGACCGTCCTTTTCGATGGGAATATTTTCAAAGCGATGGATTTCCTCGTAGTTGAGGTTTTGGCCATCGTACACGGCTCGAATCGCACGTCCACTGGAAGCGCCAAAGTCGAAGGCCAGCACAGTTGCTGTGTTACTCATTGCACCACGCCCTTCTTCAAAAGTACGTTGGCATAGATTGCGCTTTCCCCGGTGGCGATAATCGCATAGGCATGATGTGCGCGCTCATAAAACGCAAAGCGCTCCACCATTTCAATTTTAGCCGGGTCATTGCCGCTCTCGTTCAACTTCTGTTTATAGCTATCCCAGATAGTCGGCCTGCACGGATCGCCATCAACCACTTTCATCAGCGCGACAGGCTTTTCCACATATTGATCCAACGGCAGAAATTGCAGGATGGCCTCCAGCAGTTCTACGGTTCCGTGCCCGTCTGCACGAACCACAATGGCATCTTTGCCGATGCTTTCAGCCGGGAAATTTCCGTCTGCGAGAATGATTTCGTCGCCATGTCCCATCTCGCAGAGGACTTTCAGAAGTTTCGGACTAAGGATAGGCGGAATGTTCTTCAGCATACGGTGTCTCCTTATTTGTCCGTCGGCTCACCTTTTCGCGTCGCTCAAATTTGCGATAGCCGGGGTGTTTGCCGGTAATTTTGTAGTAGGAGCGGAGATTGATGAGCTTATCAATATTCTTGCGGTCAATATCGTAGCTGCCGCCGAGAATGATTGCGTTGATTGTGATTTTTGCCCACAGTTCCAGACTCTCCATGCGGTAATAGGCGGTGATGACATCGCTGCCCACCGTCAGCGCGCCGTGGTTTTCCAGCAGCATAACATCGTGGTCGTTGAGATACGGCTCGATTGCGTCCGGCACCTCCGTCGTGCTGGGAGTTCCATACGGAGTCAGCGGCACAGCGCCGATGGCTGCCACATCCTCAATCATGTTGTACATATCCATCGGGCGATGTGCCACGGCAAAGCCGGTGGCTGCCGGCGGATGGGCATGGACAACAGCATTTACATCGGCGCGCTTTTCGTAGCAGCGCAGGTGCATCTTGATTTCGCTGGACGGGCGCAGGCCTCTGCACCTTCCAGCACATTGCCCTTTGCATCAATACGCAGCAGCTTGTCCGGCGTGATGAAGCTCTTGCTCATGCCCGTAGGCGTTGCAAGGAAAGTTCCGTCCTCCAACCGAACTGAGACATTGCCATCATTGGCAGCGACCCAGCCAAGCTGCCACATTTTATGGCAGACATCGCAGATTTGGTCTTTGATTTCTTCGATTTGCACAGTTTGTACCTCCTAAAGTGGATTTTGTCCTTTACTTGTATTATACTGTTGCAATTTGCCCTCGTCTTTGCGTATAATGATATTATATTGGACGATATTGATATTTTAGGAGATGCCTGCCATGAAGTTTCTGGCTTCCCATGAAAGCAGTACGCGCGGCACTTTTGACTTTCCCATTGAGCTTTATTATGTAGATAAAATGCACCCACGCTATGAAATGCCGTTTCACTGGCACATGGAATTTGAACTTATGCTGGTTTTAAGCGGAGAGTTTTCTCTGCTGATTGATGGACGCTCTTACCTTTTACACAAGGGGGATGCCGCCATCATTTCAGCCGGGGCCGTTCACGGCGGAACCCCCAGCGACTGCGTTTACGAATGTGTTGTCTTTGATATGAACCGCTTCCTCGGCAGCGGCTCCGTATGTCAGGCAAAATACAATGCGCTTTTTGAACGTGGCGCACAAATCGAGCCGTATCAACCGGCTGGCTCCGTAACCTGCCAACTGATTGACAGACTCTTTGAGGCAATGGAAAAAGAGCCGGAGGGATATGAATTTGTGACGATTGGTCTGATGTGGCAGTTGTTCGGTCAAATCCTTTTGCAGCATTCGTACACAGTATCCTCTCCCGGAAATAAACGAAATGATCGCAGCACAGCCCAAATGAAAGCGGCCTTAGAGCGCATCCGAAAGAATTACGCCAGCCGCATCACCTTGGAAGATCTCGCCTCCACAGCAGAAATGACCCCTGAACACTTTTGCAGGGTCTTTCACAGCATAACCGGGCGCTCCCCTATTGACTATTTGAATTACTACCGGGTAGAATGTGCCGCGGAGCTATTATGCTCCACCGAAGATCCCATCACGGAGATCGCATATAGCTGCGGCTTTAGTGATTCCAGCTACTTTAACCGGATGTTCCGCCGCTATAAGGCTGAAGCTCCGGGCAAATATCGAAAACTGCATAGCATATAAAATCGCGCCGACAGTGCATTGTCGGCGCGATTTTTAGTCAACAATTCGCATTTAGTATCAACCGTTCTGAGTTTCCAATATCATAAAAATCAATTGCAATGCATGGCCTTATTAGCCTCACTGCGGACATACAACTTGCTGTATCACAGAAAACTCCCGCGCTTGTTAGGCGCGGGAGTTAAGGAAGGAGAAAACACGAGTTTGCATAATGCACTCTACTCCACTATGCAAAACGCAAAATGAAAAAGCAGATTAGTGGCATCAGCAATATTTTTCAATTACTTTCTGCATGGCATCCCAGTTTTCTTCCATGCCGGAAGTCAGCTTAAACTGGGTACGGGCGCGATTGAGATTCTGCTGTTCGTAGTTGATGTGGAAGTAGTGGTCTCCCTCCAGATAGTCGGCAAGGAAACGCATTCCGCACTCCATCGTCATCAACTTAGCACCCCACGGCAGGGTCTGCTTTTCCAGCGGGGTGAACGATTTCCCTGCTGCCTGCAAGAAGCCCTTTGTGTAAATTTCGAACAGTTCCATGCTGAAATTCACTTTCGTGAGGTCAGCTTCGTCCTCGGCGCAGTGGTTAGCACCAAAGCGGATGGAATCGCCAAAATCATTGGCAGCAAGACCCGGCATGACCGTGTCAAGGTCGATGACGCAAAGCCCCTCGCCGGTTGTTTTATTGAACAGGATGTTGTTCAGCTTGGTATCGTTGTGAGTAACTCGCAACGGCAGCTTGCCTGCCGCCAACAGATCCACCATCACATGATACTCTGCTTCGCGGGCGCGGACAAACTCGATCTCGCGCTGCACCTGGGCTACGCGGCCCATGCGGTCCTCAACCACGGCGCGCTGGAAATCAGCGAAGCGCTTGGGCGTGTCGTGGAAGTGCGGGATTGTCTCATGCAGGGTATGAGCCGGATAGTCGGCAAGCTGATGCTGGAAGTTGCCAAATGCAACGGCGCTCTGGTAAAAATCCTCGGCGGACTGCACCTGCTGCAAGCAGACAGTATCCTCCACAAAGTCATAGACACGCCAGCAGCCGCCATCGGCAGCTTGGTAATAAGGCCTTCCCTCTTTGGTAGGCACCACATGGAGCGTGGCACGCGCCGGGTCAGCCCCGCGCTGCTTGGCTTTTTCGCGCAGAAAATCCGTCACACCGCAGATGTTTTCCATAAGACCTGCCGGGTCTTTGAATGTATCGGTATTGATTTTTTGCAGGATGTAGCGTTTTGCCCCCTGCTCTGACGTTACCGTGATGGCATACGTCTGGTTAATATGACCCTCTCCGTAGGGAATCGGTTCTGACACTGGGCCATCCCATTGCCACGCGGTCAAAATTTCTTTCATCACATACATCCTCACTGATAGACTGCCAGCAGCCGTAGAGTTGGTTCTGTGCGAGAAGCTGTAATCTTTATGGTAAGCGTCAGCACTTCCACAGGGGCAAAGCGGCAGATACGTTTATGTCCAACTACCGTAAATTCAGAAACCTTGCTTCCGTCTGCCCAAATCTCGCCGCTTTCTATGCGCTGCCCTGTCGGCAGATGCTCCCCCAGAACAACACAGGAAACCTTCTGCGGCTTCTGGAATTTCAAAGTAATCGTATCGGATTCTTGTCCGTAGGCAGCCTGCCAATAGGTATCTGCCATACCGTCTACAGCCTGTGTGATGGGGTGCTGCGCAATCGCGGAATCTGCCGCAATTGCCGCCTTTTCTGTTACGTTGCTGGCAAAAATCTGGCGGATTTTAGCACCCAGCTCCGCAAGGCTGGCGCAATCCGGAGCGGCAATACGGCCATGCGTATCGGGTGGAATGTTCAGCAGCAGGCTGGCGTTCGCACCAACGGCATCCAGATAGATGTCCAGCAATTCGTCTGCCGTGCGCACGTCAGTGTTCTCCTCCGGGTGGTAAAACCAACCCGTTCGGATGGAGTATCCACCTCGGACGGATACCAGACAAGTTCTCTTGCATTGCGGATAACCGCTCTGCTGCCGATGTCCTCGTCCTGAGAGTCAATTTTGCGGGAGAATTCTCCGTCATCCGCCTGCTGCGATTTCGATGCCGTGCGCTCGGCATCCCGCAGCTCAGCGGGAACCACGCTCCACTCAGCTTTCCGGCAATGCCCGGCCTCGTTGCCGCACCAGCGCACATCGGACCGCAGACATTCAAAACCGCATTCGGCTGCAATTTGCGCAGTACTGCATAGTAGCGTTCCCAATCGTAAATTTGCTTTTTGCCGTTTTTGCCCTCACCACAGGCACCGTCAAACCAGAAGCAGAAAATATCTCCGTAGTTTGTTGCAAGCTCAGTCAGCTGGGAAACGAAATAATCATCATACGGTTTCCCCTGCCCATAGCGTGCATCGTGACGATCCCACGGGGAGAGATAGACGCCAAACTTGATACCGCCGCGCCGGCAGGCATCCGATACCTCGCGCACAACATCGCCCTGTCCGTTCTTCCATGGGCTGTTCTTGACGCTGTGCTCGGTGTAGGCGCTCGGCCACAGGCAGAAGCCGTCATGGTGCTTGCAGGTCAGAATCAGCGCCTTCATGCCGGCACTTTTGACTGCGGCGACCCATTGGTCGGCATCCAGCGCATCGGGTTGAACAGCGCTGGGTCTTCGGTGCCGTCGCCCCACTCGCGGTTCGTGAAGGTATTCATGCCGAAATGGGTAAAGGCGTAAAATTCAAGCTGCTGCCATGCCAGCTGGCGCGGGCTGGGCGTGATAGAGGCCGCATAGCGGATCTGTTCTTCGGGTGTTCTCATTCTATTACCCCTCAATGCTGTACCACTTGATCTCATTGGTATCCAGATGCAGATCGAAGCAGCTGCCGTCGCCGGTGTAAACGGTCGTGTCCTGCGGTTCGTAGGTGTTGTTGACCACGCAGTACTTGCCGTTCTTAACGTAGGCATGGACTTCCACATTGTAGTTCGTGCTGAACCATTTGTGCAGGTCGGCTTCATCGTGGGCAGCCCACAGGATGGCGCGGTACAGCACGCGGTTGTTCACAAAGCTGTACGGCAGACCGCTGATATACACACCGCGCCCCTTGCCGTACTCATGCGCAGCCATCTGACTTCCATGTCACGCTGAATCAGAATCTCGGTGCCTTCCAGTGCGAAGATGCTCTTTTTGCCCTCGCCGAAGTCCACGTCATGGTCGGGGCAGTCGGCCAGAATGAAGTGGTCGCGGTGTTCATCAGTTGTACTTGTCGTAATTCAGGGTGAAGCCTGTTTCCTTCTCCATCGCCGAGCGGCGCGGACAGCTGCAAATAGCGCCCCTGATACTGGTGACCGCCCGGTTCGCCGACACCAATCAGACCGCCGCCGCGGTGGACAAAGCCCTTGACGCAGCGGAAATATCAGGATCCTCCAGACCTTGCCGCCGGTGTGGGCGGTGTCGCCGTCACCGACGTTGATAAGGACGTCAATGCTGTCCAGCACCTTCGGGTCAGCCTTGATGTCGTCAAAGCTGATAAACTTCACGTCAAACGGTGCGCCGGACAGGGCTTCAATCACACCCGCATAGCTGTAGTTCTGCTTCTGGTACAGCGCATGGTGAACCATGTGGCAGCCCCACGCGCGCTGTTGCCCCCAGCTGTTCAGCACAGCCACGGTCTTGACGCAGTAGGGTGTGGTGCCCTTGATGTTGGTATACAGCTCGCGGAACTCGTTGCAGACGCTCTCGACATAGTCGAGGAACTCCGGGAACTCGCAGGCCAGCTTCAGGTAGCCTCCGTAGCCGATGCGGTCAATGGGCTTGCGCAGGATGGCGCGGCGAGCGGTGACCAGTTCTCCTTGGCCTCGCGCACAGGGTCGCCGCCCTCGTGGAAGGTATCGGGGAAGAAGTAGGGCAGGAAGCGGCCCTCGGTGTACTTGACGCCGGGAATGTCGGAAATCAGGCGCAGGGTGCTGCCGTTGCCGACACTGCCGACAATGGCATCCACGCCGGACTGCTGGAACTCGGGCATGAACGGCTCGCAGCCGATCCAGTGGTCGCCCAAGAACATCATCGCTTCCTTGCCGTAGGCGTGGACGATGTCGGTCATTTCCTTCATCAGACCGGCGACCTCGCGGCGCTGGAATGCCTGGAAATCCTTGTACTCCTTGCTCGGCACGCGGTACTGGTTGTTGTAGTAGCCTGATCAATGATAAACTCCGGGCGGAATTTGTAGCCGACTTCCTTCTCAAACTGCTCCAAAATATAGGGAGAAACGGACGCCGAGTAGCCGTACCAGTCCACGTACTTCTCGCGGCGCAGCTCGTCAAACACCAGCGTGAACAGGTGGAAGAAGGTCGTAAAGCGCACAACGTTGACATAGGGGTGGCTTTCGAGATACTCGCGCAGGCGGCGCATTGTGTAGGCGTGGGTCTTGGGCTGGCGCACATCGAACGGAATTTGATGTTCGACATCCTTCCAGTCGTTGATGACCGAGTTGTACATGTGGACGGGGTCCCAGATCAGGTACGCCAAAAAGCTGACCGTGTACTCGTGGTAGGCGGCGGGTGCGTCGATGACAACGCTCTCGGTTGCTGCGTCATAATGCCACGCGGCGGCATCCAACGGCTCGCCCGTCGTGCGGTCGATGACTTCCCACCAGCGGGCAATGTCGTCGCGGTCGTTGACCTTCATCAGCTCGCGGCTGATGCCCGTCATCAGGGGGATGGTCAGCGCACCGTCCGCAGCGGTATAGAACGGGGTCATAATGTAGCACTGCTGCGTTTCATCGGGGTTCGCCTTGGCCCAGGCGTTGTCCTTGCGGGTGGTGTAGTAGGTGGCGTAGATCTTGGCGCCGGTGTCCTTCAGCTCCTGCGGGAATTCGGTGCCGTCGCAGTCGCGGATGGCATCCGCGCCCCAGCGCTTGAGCAGGTCAAGGGTTTCGGGTACTGCGTCCATATCGGTGGGAATCGTTACACGACCTTTGGTATTCATTTCTTGTTTTCCTCCGTCCATTGGTAAGATTGAGTTTGTCCGGCCTGCAAGGTGACCCAGCAATGTGTGTTGCAAAGATACCAGCTTCCGTCCTGTGTTGCTTTTACGGTAAGGCTGTGCTTGCCGTCTGCTGTCCGCTGATAAGAAATCAGCAGACCATTTTCTGCCCGCAAATTCTGAAATGCAACAGGTTCATTTTTCCAGCCCTGCGGGCAGGCCGGTAAAACCTCAATATGATTCTTTTCGGAACGCAACAGCATTTTCTGTACTGCGTGTGCCGCCAGAAAATCCGCTTCCAGCGTAAAGGGGCGATAGTGGAAATCACAAACGCCGCTGTTTTTGTAGTCGCCGTTCAAATGAAATCCGTTCGGGCTCAGGAAATGCTCTGCGAAGCGGTGCAGCTCATACAAAGCACCATTTCCATTGCTGCGGGAGATTTGCAAAAGTGCCATCCAGCCGAAGGAGAATCCTACCCACTGCCCACTACCGAGGTGTACAAGGTGATCTACCGTTGCATCTATTACGCTGCGGTCCTGCGGATTTTCATAGCGCAGCATACACAGCGGCTCGATTGCCATCGCGTGGGAAAAATGGCGGTGCGTTTCCTGCAAGGTTTCATTGGGCGAAAGCATCAGCCCGGTTTCTGTATCTACGCTCAAAGGTGCAAGTTTTGCCTCTATTGCATGCCAATGGCTGCGTGGCTTACTTAGCTGGTACTCGATCTGTACCAAGGTTTGGAACAAATAGTGCAGCAGCGCTAGATCGTAGTTGCTGTTGGGAGTCAGCCATGAGGCTGCCTCATCATCGTGAATTTCCGGTGAGGACGAGACCGGTAAAACCAGCTTTCCGTCCGGGCCTTCTTGGAGGAGTTCTTCCAGGCAGGCTGCCGTGGCGGTAAAGTAAGGCTCCACGCGGGTACGCAGAAACTCTTTATCCCCCGTCAGGCGGTAGTATTCATAAAACATCTGGCAGAGCCAGATTTGATTGGTCGGTGACAGGGAATACATCGGCCAGCCGCCGAGCGCTCCGCCGTCAATGTCCATGACACTGGGCAGGCACACCCCTGCCGTACCGTAAAATGCACGGGCAAATTTTGCTGCCTGCGGACGCAGTGACCAGAGATAGTCGAGAAATACCTTTCCCTGCTCCGGGTGGTTGGCAGTCAGATAGTGACAGTAGGTGAATTGGGTGTTGAGGTCGTTGTGGTAATCACCTTTCCACGGTGGGAGCTGATCGTCATCCGCGCACCATACCCCTTGCAGCGGCATCGGGGCATTGCCCGGCTCGGAACCCGCTGCCAAAAAGTAATTGGCGCGGTACCAAAGCTGTTCGAGTGTTTCATCCGGCAGCTGCAAACTGCTTTTGCCCCAGTATTGCTGCCACCAGCGTTTATGCTGTTGCAGCAGCTTCTCTGCACCCATATCTTCCGCTGCACATAGTTCCAGCTTCGCCAGTCGGCTTGCCTTTTCTACGCTCTCTGCCTGCACAGCGGTATAATACAGCGTTGTGCCGCATTTTTTACAGAGCAGCGAATAGGCAGTCCGATCATCGACCTTTTGGGAAAAGCCAATCATGCCGTCCTCCGTTTCGAGGTTGGCATCCGGCAGGGCGAGCTGCTGCAAGCTGCCGGGAGACACGCTGTTGCCCGCTTCGGCCGCTGCGTGCCATTGCCGAAAGAGGGGCGCTCCAACGTGAGCGTTGCACCCCGGTACGCCTCCGGCAGCATCAGTACCCCAACAGGCCGCCCCATACAGAGGAAGGCGCGCAGAATGGTTGTACCCTTTTGTGAAAAGGATGCCACCGCCGTGCCCAAATCAAGGCTTGCCTGATAGCTGCCCCGCGACAGTCCATCCAGGAACAAATGTCCTGCGGGGATTTTTGTAGGCGTCGGGCGGGCATAGGGCGTATCAAAGATACGGCGTGTTTCTGCCACATCGCCTTTCCGTGCAAGCTCTACCAGTTTTGCATAGGTAAATTCTTTATCGAGTTTTTCCTCCGGGCGGCGACGCAGCCACAGTCCGGCAATGTCCACGGAAATGCGCAGGTGCTCCATCGGTCCCCAAAAAAGAGAACCGAGTATGCCGTTTCCCAGTGGAATTGCTTCATCCAGCGGGGTATTGGGCCGGTTAAATTGATGTTGCAATGTTTTGGGGGCAGCATATCGGTTCTCCTAACCTATTCGATTTTGTTTAGCCCTTAACGCCGCCGACGCTCAAGCCCTGCACGAGCTGCTTCTGGCCGACGATGAAGAGGATGACGGTGGGAATCAGTGCCAGCACGAGGCTGCGAACAGCGCGCCCAGTCGGTAGCGTAGCGCTGGATCTCATACAGGTTGGCAAGGCCGACAGGCAGCGTAGCCTTGGTCGGATCGGTAACCATAACGAGAGCCACCGGGTACTCGTTCCATGCAGCCATAGCGGAGATCATGCAGACTGTCACGATGCCGGGTTTGCACATGGGAATGATAATGCTCGTCAGAATGCGGAACGGACCGCAGCCATCAATCATGGCAGCTTCCTCGTAATCGCGCGGGATGCTGCGAAGGAAGCCGGTCAGCAGGAAGATTGCGAACGGGAACTGCATGGTTGCATACAGCACACCCAGCGCCGTCAGGCTGTTGAGCAGGTTCAGCTTGTTCATCTGCAAGAACAGCGGAATCATAATATAAGTAGCCTGAATGAAGATGGCCGCCATGTAGATGTTCAAAATCAACTTCGCGCCAGGGAACTTATACCGCACAAGGCAGTAGGAGCACGGCACAACGCAGACCACAATAATGACCAGTGTTTCCAGCACGACATAAATCGAGTTGCCGATGTTGGCAGCAAGGTAGATTTTTCATAAGCGCGGACGTAGTTATCCCATGCAAGTCCCTGCGGCCATGCAAAGGGGTCCGTCAGAAACTCTGTACTGGTTTTGAACGAAGAAACGACGTTCCACGCCAGAGGGTACAGCATGATAATGGCAACCAAAATCAGGAACAGGCGCGTCACCCACTTGATGACCTTTGCTCTGATTTTGCTTTTTTCATTTTGTGTCATATTACTGACCTCCTTCGGAAGCATCGGTCAATTTGCGGGACAGCATGGACAGCGCCACGGAGATGGCGAGCGTAAAGACCGTGATAGCCATGGCATAGCCAAAGTTGCCGTTGACAAAGCCCTGCGTGTACATATATTGCAGCAGAACGCTGGATGCACCGTTAGGACCGCCGCCAGTCATGACCTGCGAAAGCACAAAACTCAGGTTGATGGTGCCGGAAAGTGCCAGAACAAAGGTGATGCCGATAATATCTTTCATCAGAGGCATTGTAATGCTTACGAGCTTGCGCCATGCACTGGCACCGTCCAGCGTTGCGGACTCATAGATTTCCGGCGAAATGCCGTCCATCGCCGCGATATGCATGACCATGTAATAGCCGGCAGCCTGCCACAGCAGCGTGAACGCGATACACCAAAGTGCGGTCTTGCTATCGCCCAGCCAGGAACGCTGCAAGCTCTCCAGCCCGACAGCACCGAGAATCTTATTGACGATGCCCACATTCGGTGGAACACAAAACTCCAGATAATACCTACAACGGTCAGAGAAACGATGTTCGGGAAATAGAAGATCGTGCGGTACAAGACCATTTCTTTCAGCTTGCACTGGTTCAAAACGAATGCCAGCACCAGACTACAGAAAATTGTGATAACGGGAACAACCGCCATCAGCTTTGCTGTGTTTATAAGTGCTTGAATGAAAGATTTGTCGTGGAACATATAGATATAGTTATCCAGTCCCACAAATTTGTTGTTAAGTCCCAGAGAGGTCGCATTGGTAAAAGAAAGATATAATGCCTGCGCCGTAGGCAGATCGTGAACATAAGAGTTAGGATCACGGCAGGCAGAACGCTGATGCAGATAAATAGTATGGGAAGTGGCTGCGCCTTTTTTTGGCGATTTTGGCGGTTTTTCAAACAAGTTTCCCCCTTAAAAAGAACCCTGCCAAGTTCGCATGGCGTTTACTCGGCAGGGTCGATTCTATTTTGGTCCGTGGAAATTCAGCAATTCAGCTTACTTGGAAGCAGCAATCTCCTCGAAAGCAGCCTCGATGCCGTCACGCCACTGCTCGGCAGTCATGTCACCATTCATAACGTCACTGGCAACATTGAAGACGGAATCAGCGATAACGACCTTGCTGGTGTCGGGCATTGCATCCCAACCGAAGACCATGAACGTGCCTTCCTGATAGATGTCGTTCATGTTGTAGACGCCATCGGAAACGATGCCCTTGACCATCTCGTTGGCCTTCTTCAGAGCGTAGATGCCGTTGGCCTTTTCTGCGAACAGCTTAACGGAATCCTCAGTGTACAGGAAACGCAGGAACTCTTTTGCCAGTTCGGGGTTCTTGGCGTTGGCAGGAATCTCAAACTGCTCAACGGAGCTCATAACATAGCGGGTCTCGCCGTCATCCAGAACGGGTGCGCAGGTCAGACCAAACTCAAAGCCGTCAGCACGGGGAGCATTGGCCATTTCGCCTTCCATCCAGTTGCCGTTGGGGATGAACAGAGCCTTGTTCATCATCATGTCAGTCTGGCTCTGGGTATGGTTCAGAGCAACGGTGCCATCCATCAGGTAGCCATCGGTGCCGATCTTTGCCATGTTCTGGAAGACCTTGAGGGCCTCATCAGAGCTGAGGGAGCCGGGCGTGTAGGAGGCGATTGCCTTCATGTTGTCGATGCCGGTGGCAGAAGCCAGTGCGGGCCACAGCATGCTCTCAAGGTAGCCGGGGTAGATGCCCTGATAGGTAAACAGCGCGATACCCTTTTCCTTGGCCTTGTCGCCCAGTTCAAAGAAGTCATCCCAGGTCACAGGCGTTTCCCAGCCGTTCTCTTCGAACAGGGTCTTGTTGTAAACCAGACCCATCGGGCTGGCATCAAACGGGGCAATGTAGATCTTGCCGTCGCCGTAAGGAGAGCACTTGGCGGAATCCAGCAGGCCATCGATGACCTGATCCTTCAGCGGGGTGTCATCATCAATGCCGCCTTCCTCAAAGACATCGGACAAATCCATCAGTGCATGTTCCTTAACCATGGAGGAAATCAGGCCGGTGGAGTCGTTGTCGTTCATCGAGATGAAGTCGGGAACATTGCCTGCCACGATTTGCGGGCGGATGATGTCGCCAATCTTCGGGCTGATCTGCATATTGACAGTGACGCCGGGATAGGCATCCTCGAAGCGTTTGATGATTTCGTCCCAGTACTCGGAACCGTAGCCGCCCTCGAACACCGCGATGTTCAGTTCATTGTTCTCAAAGGTCTTCTCACCGGTAGAGGCTTCGCTGGTAGCGGCGGACGTTGCTTCGGAAGAAGCGGCCTCACTGGATGCTGCTGCGCTGGAAGATGCTGCGCTGCCGCAGCCTGCCAGACAGGTAGCTGCCATTGCAGTGGCAAGCATCATGCTGATTGCTTTTTTCATGGTTTTCCTCCTAAAAATTATTCCTTCTTTGTTTGGGATGTGGCTCATCTGTCGTTCCCTGATTGCACTCTTATTATATCGGGCAAGCCGGATTTGATAAATGTATTCCCTTTACTTAAAGATGGATTTTATTGACTTTTTCTGTCGTTGCCCTTATAATTCAGGTAATGTATGGATAGATTGTAGTCACTTTGCACAAATGGAGGCCTATATATGTCACTAAATGCACAAAAAACGCGTGGGTTTTCCCCCAATGTGTTGCGACGAATCAAACTTCGCACCCGTCTGTTTGTGACATTTTTGATTATTTCTCTTGTTCCCGTCATCACGATTGGTATTTTCTTACCATGCATACACCCAATCCATGAACGAAAAGGTCAAACAAGCTGCCTTACAATCTATCGAACTACTCAACAATAATATGTCTACCCAGCTTGGCATTTATAGCGACTACATGGGTTCCATCTCCGTATCTGATACTGTACAGAATGGTGTCGCATCTGTCAATAATGGGCACCCCCTTACAGGCGATATTGTAAACGGTATTGGTGAAATGATCGTCACAATTCCTTTTCAGAGCACACACCTTAAAAACATCCGCGTCGTTTCCAATGATCGCACAGTCATCTACGATTTGGGCTATGACGATATTACACCCCAGCGTTTTAATGAATTGCTGGATAATATTGAAGCCGCTTCTCCACAGGATAGTCTGCAATACATCCACACTTACCGCGCCAACGATAAAATTGTCATTGGCCGTAAAATCTATGATATACACCACATCAGCACGCCGCTGGGGTATATCATGCTGTACATTGACGAATCCCAGCTAAGCCGCTACATATTTACCGATGTTTCCTTTGGCGAGGGGTCCAACTTCCTGCTGATTGATGCCGCCGGCAATGTGGTATCTTCTCAGAACGCGGAACTGCTGGGAGAAGATTTGGCCGATGACCCAATTTTCCAGCAGATCACGGCGCTTCGGCAGGCGGGTGAAAACAACTTTTTATGTGAGATGAACGGCGTAGATACACTGACAATTTTCAAATACAACACAACCTATAATGTGTATCTGGCGGCCACGATTCCGCAGGCCTGCATTACCAACGGCACAAGAACCATCAATATGATGCTTATTGCGCTGGCCGCAGTGCTGGTCGTTGTCAGTGTGTTCCTGACACTGCTTGTCTACCGCAGCGTCATGCACCCCATTGATAATATGGTTGCCGCCTGCAATGCGAAAAGCGATGCGGAAATCGGGCTGAAAATCAATGATCCCAGCCCCGACGAACTCGGATTTCTGGCGCGCACCATCGACAACATGGTCAACGAAATTGGTCTGCTGGCGCAGCGCTGGAGCGATGATCAGCGCAAAATGCGCGAGTTGGAATTGCAGACTCTGCAATATCAAATCAACCCGCACTTCCTGTTCAATACCCTGAACACCTTAAAGTGGATTGCCACACTCAATCATGTTACCCCGGTTAGTCATGGTATTGATGCTCTCTCTTCTCTGCTGCAAAGCACCCTTATTAAAAAGGATGAATTGATTCCGTTTGATGATGAGCTGCGCAACCTGAAGAACTACTGCGACATCCAGCAGCTGCGTTACGCAGGGCGCTTTGAGATGGAATATCAAATTGAAGATGCTGCCGGATACTGGACTGTGCCGCGCTTTATTTTGCAGCCGCTTGTAGAGAACTCCATCCTGCACGGCACGGCGGATGAAGATGATTTTGTCACCATCACCTCCGTGCCACCGTGAGCGAGAATTTGCTTACCATTCATATCTCCGATACCGGCTGCGGTTTTGACCCCAGTGCCATCAAGGAGAAAAATTCTGAGCGCTTCTCCGGCATCGGATTGAGCAACGTAGATGAACGTATGCGTCTACACTACGGAAATGAATACGGCCTTACGATTGAAAGTGCCCCCGGCATCGGCACACAATGTATTCTCTGTATTCCAAATGAAGCCATTCGTTGAGGTAACACAATGTATAATTTATTGCTTGTAGACGACGAGCCACTGATTAAGGTTGCTTTCCAGTCCGCCGTGGAGTGGGGCAAGAACGGATTCCTGCTGGCGGCAACAGCCAGTAATGGGCAGGAAGCGCTGCACATTGTAGAGACACAGCACATTGATGCGCTTATCACGGACTTGAAAATGCCCGGCATGGATGGGCTTGCGCTCATTCATGAATTGAAAAAGCGCAGCTTTACCGGCCCGATTCTGGTATTGAGCAACTATTCCGATTTCGATTCCGTGCGCACGGCCCTGACGGACGGCGCTTATGACTACTTTCTGAAAATCAATATGAACGGGGAAAGCATCGGTGAGCATCTGGAAAAGATGGCCGATTTGCTTCGTGTCCAGCAGCAGCGCCAGACGGAGGAAGACCACCGATCCTTTGCCCTTGAAGCGCAGAAAAGGAGAATGCCTGATTCACTGCGCTCAATGGATAACGTCCACTGCTGGGTTCTCCCCTGCTTCCAATCCGTTCTCCATGCTGCCGGAACCGCTGGTCTTTCCCGTCCGGCTGTTTACCGTCACTTTAATTCCCTCAAAAACACACCCTATGCCCGCGCTGGATGCTGTGACCGACTTGATTACTGAGGTTTTCGATGAAATCGGCGGCAAAGTATTTCTGCATACCCATGAAGATGAAATCTGCGGACTGATCAGCAATGAAAGCCTTGTAGCCTCCGGGCGTACTCTGGATAAGAAACTTGCCCGCTTGCAACGGCAGGTCACAACATATTTTCTGGATGCCCCGGTCATCATCTACCACGACAAGCCCATTTCACTGACTGAACTCCGCCAAGACTACCAACTGTGCGAGGATTCCAAAGCGCTCGCCTTTTATGTGAGGTGCAGTGCTCCCATAAAGGCAACGGCACACATAGTTACCGCCCAACCTTCCATGTTTCTCAGGCAGAACTGTCCAAGGCCACCGCGGTCGCAGCACAAAATGCCGATGAGTTGCAGATGCAGATTGCCGTTCACACCTTCTTTCAGAACTGCGCGGCGCTCTGTATGCCGCCGCAGCGCGTCCGTGAAGCCTGCCATCTGTTGCTGGAGCGTCCCGGCGAGAATATGATTCCGCAGGAGACACTGGAGCAAACCTTTAAGGAAATAGAAAAAGCCCCCACCGCGGAGGCTCTTGAACAACTGCTCTGCTTGATTTTGCAGGAACGCATGGGACTTAGCAAAATTGCCTTGAGCAAATTCAAAAAAGAGGTGCAGGCCGTCATCATCTATGTAAACGCGCATTATATGGACAAACTGACGCTGGACGCATTGCCGACTATGTAGGGCTGAACCGGGAATATCTGAGCCGCCTGTTCTCCAAAGAAACCGGCACCGGCCTGTTCCAGTACATCAACGAGGTGCGCATGAAACGCGCCGGTGAGATGATCCGCAGTAATAAGCAGGTCTATATCAAGGAAGTAGCTGCCGCCGTAGGTTTTGATGACCCCTACTTTTTCTCGCGAAAAATTCAAAAGAGTTTTATGGGAAAAACGCCGAGCGAATATGCTGAAGCGTAAAGGGTAAGACAAATGGAACAACCTATGCGATGCAAAATGATATTGTCCATACAGGCCGCGGCAATCAACTGCGGGCTGTTTGCTATCCTGCGGTATTCCTGCCACGCGCAGTCGAAGCCGACTAATTCATCCGGGGACAGCTTCAAAAGTTGCTTGTACAGGGATTCCCGCAGCGGTTCGCCTTCCAACGCCGGTGCTATGGCTCTGGCGTTATCGATGACCTCCCAAAACTTATCTTTCGTCATAGGAATGTTTTCTTGCCAGTTCTGCATCTTCCTCACCAGAGCAGCAGCGGGGTGTGGGCGTGGAGCAGCCGCGCCAGCGCGTCATCCACGGCATCGGTATAGCCGCCCTCAGCCAAGCGCTGGGTACGCAGTTGGTTGAGCGCTGCTTTTGCCAGCCGATACTCTGCCGCCGTCAGCGTCAGTTTGCCGCCTGCGGGCAAATCGTTCACCCGCAGGATGAGCCGTCCGGTCACCTCGGTGCTGCCGCCGTTGGCACGCTGGCCGTAGTAGACATCACCCAGCGCCCGGAGCAGGATGCTTTTGTTGGCGCGGTCAAGTTTAACTTTACGTTCTTTCATTGTTTTTCACCATCCTTTGCTCACAGCATATCATAGAACCGCCGCAATAGCTATCCGTCATTTGAAAACAAACGGAAAACAATCAGCCGCGTTCCTGCTGGCGAGATTGCTTCTTGGCAGACGGCACGGCAACAGCGTATTCTGCGGTGGGTGGTTCGCGGGTCTGTACAGCCAGCGTGCGACTCAGACTGCGCAGCAGCCCACCACCAACGATGTTCACATCCGACAGAAAGCCCCGCTGCTGTTCTTTGCCCAGATTGCCGTACAAGGCAACCACTCGGTCAAAGTTGAAAGCGGTGGTGTCAAACCCATACCGATGCGCGACCATGTAGGCGGCACAGTAACTCGGCGCAGCGTAGGCTTGGCGGTTGTAGGTGTAATCCTTGTGAAAATCTGCCTGTGCGCACTCCCGAACGATAGCGCACAGCGTCGTGCCTGCATCCATGCCGTTGCGGACATAAATCGTGCGGTTCTTGGGAACATACTGCGCTTGGATGCCGTCCGGCAGACTGTCCGAGATTTGGATCGGCACCGGGCTGCTCTCGATGGCCGCGGCGACCAGTTCATCCACTTGGTAGTTAGCGGGCGGTGGTACCGGCCTGCCGCGCGTCTGGGTGATGTCGAACACCTTGCCGATATTATACCCGGAAGCCTTTCGGCCGTTATTCTCGTACACCTGCCCCACAATGGCCGTGTAACCTTCCTCGCCGGTACGGATATGCCTTCCAGCATACCGTCAAAGGCCAGCGGAACACATATTCGTCCAGCAAATCCGCCAGCTTGTCCATATCGCTATCCTCTTTGTGCTGCACAGAGACGACCACCGTGGTGATGCGCACGGGCGTGTCGCCGTTGTATTCCATCGTGACCTGCACCTTGCCGTCCGGGCCGATGTCGGGGATAATGCCGGTCATGCGGAAGATTTCTAACAGCGTTACAAGGCGCTGGGCGGCAACCACAGGCATGGCAGATATTCGGGCGTCTCGTTGCAGGCGTAGCGACCATAACGCCTGATCGCCCGCACCGAGGGTGTCCTCGTCCTCTCCCTCAGCCAATTCCGGCTCGACAGCGCCCGCAATGTCGGGACTCTGGTCGTGGATGTAGCAGTCGATCTGGTAGTCTTTCGGGTCATAGCCGACATCGCGCAGGGTGTCGCGGACGATGTTGAACACATCCGGCTTAACCTTGGTCGTGATTTCGCCTGCTACAATGATGTGACCGTGGGTTGCCATGACCTCACAGGCCACGCGCTGGCGGGATCATGCTGCAGACAGGCGTCCAGCACGCTGTCGGCAATAAGGTCGCACAGCTTGTCGGGATGCCCGCGCATAACGGATTCTGCGGTGTAAAAACGGGGATGCTCGTTTTCCTGCATGGTTTCGGTATTTTCAAAAATGTCGTTCATAGGTACTTCTCCTTATCTTTCGTGGCTTTCTTTTGTGTTCGGCGGCGGGGTCATAACACGGGAGTATTCTTCCGGCGTGGTGTGTTCCACACACAGGGTCTTGCCCAGCAGGAAAAACAGCTGCGGGTCGTGGTACAGTTCCTCGTAGCGCTTCATCTGCTGCGGGGTAAGGTCAGTAAAATCATTGCTGGTCAGCCCGCAGACGAAAAACGTGCCATGGATGATGTCATAGTCGCCCAGCATACGGTTCAGCGGCAGGTTTTCTGCAATGCCGTTGTCATTACAGACGATACAGGCGCTATCCCGCCAAGGGTACACGGCCTCGATGGTGCCGCCGACAACTGCCTGCTCGGCTTCAAGGGTGTGTTCAATGTCGGCTTCGCGGGGGTATTTTCCGGGTTCAACGATCAGCACTTTCATCGGCATAGCGTGCAAATCGAATCCCGCTTCCATCGTGGCAGACAGAAGATGCTCTGTGTACTTGCGACCTTGTTTGTTCACAATGTCACGCACCGTATCGCTGACCGTGCAGGGCTGACCTGCCAGCATATTTTCGATTTGGGCATCTGTGAGGGACAATCCGGTTTCGCGGCGCACCTGTTCTCGGATGTCATCCACGCAGCGGATCATGCCGAGTTCCAAGCTGTGGGCGGTGTCAGCCGCAGGGATGGCATTGTCGATGCGCATGAGGTCCACTGTCCAGCCACCGAGATCCATAAGGAGCATGGACGGTTCGTCCTGCAAAAGCCCCACTTCGGTCATAAGGGCGGCGTAGCCTTGGGGGAAGATGGCAACTTCTTCGATAGTGATGTTGTACTCCACACCTCGAATTTGAAATTCACGGGCTGGTTGCTCCGCAGCAGGTAATCTTTGAACTTGGGTTTGTCGCGCCCGAAACTGGTCAGCGGCAGCCCCGCCGCAATGCGCACCGAGCATTCGGGCGGCAAGCCGCGCTGCCGGATTTCTTTTTGCAATTGCTGCCAGCGTCAGCAGGTAGTAGTTGTCGTTTTATGGTCTTGTCCCGCTGGATAGCTGCCGCCCGGAGCCACAAACCAAAAGCACCCGCCAACTCTAAGAGTCCTTGGCGGTG
>ENA-OQAA01000496-OQAA01000496.1-human-gut-metagenome-genome-assembly--contig:-NODE-496-length-26553-cov-3.378983_pt1 | contig 26553 bp, 40 predicted proteins | sample MGYA00242489_ERZ504515 | MGnify/ENA primary metagenome ERZ504515 (study PRJEB26092, sample SAMD00036237) | human gut metagenome | host: Homo sapiens | study: EMG produced TPA metagenomics assembly of... | reverse complement strand
ATTTTAAAATAAAATGTCCATAAAATACCTCACTTTTTATATTAACGCCAACTAACAACGCCATTATTATAACTCTTAAAAAATAATTTTGCAAAGTATTTTGAGAAATAAAAAAAGCCTTATTTTAAGGCATTTGTAAGTGGTAATATGTCATTTGTACTTCGAAAGAATATGGTGCTAACTTCTAAAGACGGGTATGAATATTCCAGACGGGCAGTTGAAGGCGTAAAAAAATATTTTAAAAAGTAAAAGGATTGAAAAACGCTCTCCTTTCGTTTATAATACAAGATAGACTGTGATATTTATTGCAGACAAGAAAATGGAAAAAATACAAAAGGCAGGTAAGATACATGGCATTATTACAGGAATGGAGAGAGATTGCATATTCTCAGCAGACAGACAGAGCACAGCTTCAGAAATTCTGGACAGACTACTTTATGATTGAGAAAGGAATTTATGAGAAGCTTCTCAGCAATCCAAAAGAAGTCGTAAAAGGAACTGTAAAAGAACTGGCAGAGAAATACGAAGTAGAAGTATTGACTATGGTAGGTTTCCTGGATGGTATTAATGACAGCTTAAAAGTTCCAAACCCAATCGAGGAAATGGACGAAAACACAGAAGTAAATCTGGGTTATGACCTGGAAACTCTGTACAAGAATATGGTGGATGCAAAAGCAGACTGGCTGTATGAACTGCCACAGTGGAACAGCATTTTCTCTGAAGAAAAGAGAAAAGAACTGTATAAGGAACAGAAAAAATCCGGAACAGTTGTAAAAGGACCAAAAATTGGACGTAATGATCCTTGTCCATGCGGAAGCGGCAAAAAATACAAACACTGCTGTGGAAGAAAATAATTTTCAGAACAAAATAGAATCTGACAGAACCTTCTCATAAGACATGAACTGTACTGTGAGAAGGTTTTTTCTTACTTTGGATTAGAATTGTTTTTAGACAGGAGGAATTATGGCAGAAAAAATAATGATTCTTTTGGGGCTTTTAAGTCTTGGATATTTTGTTGGAATTGTTGCCTATGCAGGATGGTCATCAAAATTTCCTTTCTTCTGGGCAGGGCTTGGAGCCTGTTTTCTGGCAGCCGCCTGGGTGCTGCATAGACATCTTCAGACTCCTATGGGGCTGAAAATTGCAGGGGTTGTATGTGTGGGTGGTGGATTGGCGCTGTTTCTGTTTGTGGAAGGTTTGATTGTGGGCGCTATGCTTCAGAAACCAGAACCGGGACTTGATTACATAGTGGTGCTTGGAGCGCAGGTAAAAGGAAACCGCCCCAGTCTTGCTCTTTCTCACCGGATTTGGGAAGCTGCTGAATATTTGAAGGGAAATCCGAAAACAAGAGCCATTCTTTCAGGAGGAAAAGGCACAGGAGAGGACATATCAGAGGCTCAGTGCATGAGACAGGAACTGGAAAAGCTGGGGATTTCAGAAGAAAGGCTCATAGAAGAAAATAAATCAACCAGTACCCAGGAGAACATTGCCTATTCCTATGCATTGCTACAGGCGGACAGCCGAAAAGAAACAGAGCAAAAGGAAATAAAGACAGGAATTGTTACCAATAATTTTCATATTTACCGTGGCACAGCCATTGCCAGGAAGAAGATGAATTGCCAGATCCAGGGAATTCCAGCAAAGAGTAATACATTCCTTCAAATGAACTATCTGATGCGGGAATTTTTCGGTGTGGTGAAGGATAAACTGGCGGGAAATCTGTGAAGTTAGTGGTTGACAAATCCCTTTAAAAAGCTATAATATGGACATATAGAAAACACGTTGACGAGAAGAGTAGGATGTGGAAGGTCCCAGAGAGGAGCGCAGATGCTGGAAGCGTTCTGTCACGGAAACATTTGAAAACTACCTCTGAGTGGCCCTAATCCGGTCCGGTGATTCCGTTATCATCAAATGAAGTGGTTACCAAAGCAAAAGCTTTGAACAAAAAGGGTGGAACCGCGGGTAACATGTAAATATGCCCGTCCCTTGCAGTCTGGAAACGACTGCAGGGGACGGGCTTTTTGGTTTTATAAAAGGGATGCGTACCTCTGCAGGACTTAAGAAAGGAGAAGAAACATGATCATTACTTTAAAAGACGGATTAAAAAAAGAATATGCAGAAGCAAAATCTGTATATGAGATTGCCCTGGATATCAGCGAAGGGCTGGCACGGGCAGCATGTGCGGGAGAAATTAACGGAGAAGTGGTAGATTTAAGAACCGTAGTGGACAAGGATTGTGAACTGAACATTCTCACAGCCAATGATGAGAAAGGTCTGGCAGCTCTTCGCCATACTACTTCCCATGTACTGGCAGAAGCAGTGAAAAATCTGTATCCAGATGCAAAACTTGCAATCGGACCTTCCATTGATACTGGATTCTACTATGATTTTGATCACGAATCCTTCAGCAGAGAAGAGTTAGATGCACTGGAAAAAGAAATGAAAAAAATCATCAAAAAGGTGCAAAAATTGAGCGTTATACACTTCCAAGAGCAGAAGCGATTAAATTCATGGAAGAAAAAGGCGAGTCTTACAAAGTAGAATTGATTCAGGATCTTCCGGAAGATGCAGAAATTTCTTTCTATTCCCAGGGAGATTTTGTAGACCTGTGTGCAGGTCCTCACCTGATGAGTACAAAAAATATCAAAGCGTTTAAGCTGATTTCTTCTTCAGGTGCTTACTGGAGAGGAAATGAGAAGAATAAGATGTTCTCCCGTATTTACGGAACAGCATTTGGAAAGAAAGATGAGTTAAATGTATATCTGGAACAGTTGGAGGAAGCAAAAAAACGTGACCACAACAAACTGGGAAGAGAGATGGAGCTGTTTACAACGGTAGATGTAATCGGACAGGGACTTCCACTTATCATGCCAAAAGGTGTGATTATGATGAAAGAACTCCAGAGATGGATTGAAGACCTGGAGGATAATGAATGGGGCTATGTGCGTACAAAAACACCGCTTATGGCAAAGAGTGATCTGTATAAGATCTCTGGACACTGGGATCATTATAAAGACGGAATGTTTGTACTGGGAGATGAAGAAAAGGATAAGGAAGTGTTTGCGCTGCGTCCTATGACCTGCCCATTCCAGTATTATGTATACAAAGCAAGCCAGCATTCTTACAGAGAGCTGCCTATCCGCTATGGTGAGACTTCTACTTTGTTCAGAAATGAAGATTCCGGTGAAATGCATGGTCTGACACGTGTACGTCAGTTTACTATTTCAGAAGGACATCTGATTGTGCGTCCTGACCAGATGGTAGAAGAGTTCAAGGGCTGTCTGGCTCTGGCAAAACATTGTCTTGAAACTCTGGGCGTAGAGGAAGATGTTACTTACCATCTGTCAAAATGGGATCCGGAAAACAAAGAAAAATATATTGGAGAACCGGAAGTCTGGGAAGAAACAGAAGGACATATCAGAAACGTTCTGACAGAGCTTGGTATTCCGTTTGTGGAGGATGTGGGAGAAGCTGCATTCTACGGACCAAAGGTTGATATCAATGCCAAGAATGTATATGGAAAAGAAGATACTATGATTACCATTCAGTGGGATGCACTTCTTGCAGAGCAGTTTGATATGTACTTCATTGATGAAAAAGGGGAGAAAGTCCGCCCATATATTATCCACAGAACTTCTATCGGATGCTACGAAAGAACACTGGCATGGCTGACAGAAAAATATGCAGGTATGTTCCCAACATGGCTTTGTCCGGAACAGGTACGTGTACTTCCGATTTCTGAAAAATACACAGACTATGCAGAAAAAGTGCAGAAAGAATTAAAGGCAAATGGAATCCGCTCCAGCGTTGACGGACGTTCTGAAAAGATTGGATATAAGATTCGTGAAGCACGTCTTGCCAAAGTTCCTTATATGCTGGTAGTAGGTGCGAAAGAGGAAGAAGACCAGGTTGTTTCTGTGAGAAGCCGTTACTTAGGAGATGAAGGACAGAAACCGCTGGATGAATTTGTAAATGCAATCTGCAAGGAAATCCGTACAAAAGAAATCCGGAAAATCGAAGTAGATGCACAGGGAAAGAAAATAGAAAATTAAAAAATTAAGAATTTTGGAATAAACTTGGAAAATGGAGAGATACTATCACTGATAAAATATGAATTCAGGAGGTAGAATGATGCCAGCATTAAGTTGTACAGCAAAAACATGTGTGTATAATAAAAACGAGTATTGTTCCAAGGGAGATATTCTGGTGGACGGAGATACCGCCCAGACAGCAGATGAAACCTGTTGCAGAAGTTTCGTAGAGAAAAAAGGAAGTGCAAAAAACAGCGTAGACACAGGATGCGGATGTAAGACCATTGCCGTAGACTGCAAAGCCTGTGAATGTACCTTTAATAAGCAGGAAAAGTGCCATGCAGATAAAATTACTATTACAGGTACAAGCGCCTGCAAGTGTGACGAGACTTGCTGCGGCAGCTTTCAAAGACAGTAAAAAAAGAACAACAGGAGCGGGAGAAAATCCCGGCTTCTGTTGTTCTTTTTTACTGCTTAAACACTAATCCATCCCATGGCTTCTGATACTGCAAAAATCAGAACCAGTACCAGGCATACAGGTGCGATCCATTTCAACATAATCGTATAGAACTTTTTCATTTTAAAGGAACCATTCAATTCTACTTCATCGGAAACCGTCTTAGGACCTACAAAGTGACCAATACAGATACAGGTCAGGATTGCTACAATAGGCATCAGAACACTGTTGCTGATAAAGTCAAAGAAGTCCAGAAGTCCCAGTCCCAGAATCTTGATAAAGCCAAGCGGCCCAAAACCAAGAGAAACAATAGCGCCCAGAATTAAAACATAAACCGTAATGATTACAGTTGCTTTTTTGCGGCTCCAGCCCAATTTATCCCGGATAATAGAAACATTAGTTCCATCAGGGAAATGGAAGAGGTCAGGGCTGCAAATAATACCAATAAGAAGAATACAGCGCCAATTACACCGCCAAGAGTCATATCGTTAAACACTTTTGGAAGGGTAATAAACATTAAGGAAGGTCCTTTTCCAAGGGCTGCTTCGTCTCCGCCGGAGAATACGAATACAGACGGAACAATCAGAAGACCAGCCAGGAAAGCAATAGCAGTATCGAAAATCTCAATCTGGCGTACAGAAGTTTCCAGATGACTGTCTTTCTTCATATAAGAACCATATGTAATCATAATACCCATGGCAAGTGACATGGAGTAGAACAACTGTCCCATGGCAGCCAATACGGTTGTGGCAGAAAATTTAGAAAAATCAGGAAGCAGATAATACTTCACGCCTTCAGCAGCTCCCGGTCTGGTAACGCAGAAGATGCAGATTCCAACGATTAATACTACCAGCAGCGGCATCATGAAACGGCTTGCCCGTTCAATCCCTTTTTCTACGCCAAAGATTACAATGACGGAAGTCAGCAGAATGAAAACTGCAAACCAGATTATAGGGGAAACGGATTCACTGGTAAAGCCTGTGAAAAAATCGTCTCCGGCTGCAGCGCTTACCTGTCCGGTTACGAATGTGACCAAATATTTGATAACCCATCCACCGATGACGCAGTAGTAAGGGGTAATAATAAATGGAACTACGCAGGCCAGAACGCCTACAAATCCAAAACGCTTATCCAGCTTTTTAAAAGCGCCGATAGCGCTGACGCCGGTTTTTCGCCCAATAGCAATTTCTGTAATCATCAGAGTAAAACCAAAAGTAACAGCCAGTATTAAGTACACCAGCAGAAAAATGCCCCCGCCATATTTTGCTGCCAGATATGGAAATCTCCAGAGATTTCCAAGACCTACTGCAGAGCCGGCAGCAGCAAGGACAAAGCCCATCTTGCTTGAAAATGTTCCTCGTTTTTTGTCCATAACAATCTCCTTCTATGATGAATTTATTAGTTTCCCGTTTTGGAGTGATATAATATTAACGTCCAAGGGATGCTTAGGATTCATTATGCCATTGAATATAAGAAAAAACAAGATTTTTCTTTACAAAAATAAAGAAAATATAAAAATTCTTAAATTACTTGACGTAAGAACGGGAATATGCTATAGTATCAAGGTCTGAAGAAAAAGAAAGCAGAGTATCCACTCTCACCTTAGCACAATAGCGTGACTAATGGTTTATATGTAAATAATGAGGCGCAAAGCGTTTTTTTTATGGGATAACAGGTGGATAGTATTGCAGATTCTGCACAGACTATTCACTTTTTTCTTTCTTTCTTCTTTAAACGATTGGGATGCTTGAGGGCCTGGAACAAGTGGTTATCAATATTATGGAGGTGCACTACTATTAGCGATTTAATGATCAACGAACAAATCAGAGACAGAGAAGTACGTCTTATTGGCGCAAACGGGGAACAGCTTGGAATCATGTCCGCCAGAGATGCGCAGAAACATGCAATGGAAGCAGGCTTGGATCTTGTAAAGATTGCTCCTACAGCAAAGCCGCCGGTTTGTAAAATAATTGACTATGGCAAGTATAAGTACGAATTAGCCAGAAAAGAAAAAGAAGCTAAAAAGAAACAGAAAACCATAGAAATTAAAGAAGTGCGTTTATCCCCAAATATTGAGGAAAACGATTTGAACACAAAGGTCAACAACGCCAGAAAGTTCCTTACAAAAGGAAATAAAGTCAAAGTCACCCTGCGTTTCAGGGGCAGAGAAATGGCACATATGCAGAGCAGCAAACATATCCTGGATAAGTTCGCTGAGATTCTGTCCGACATTGCGGTTGTGGAAAAAGCACCGAAGGTAGAAGGCAGAAGCATGACTATGTTTTTGACAGAAAAACGTTAATAAGAAAAAGAGTTTAAGGAGGACATAAACATGCCAAAAATGAAAACAACAAAAGCCGCTGCAAAGCGCTTCAAAACAACAGGAACAGGTAAATTAAAAAGAAATAAAGCCTACAAAAGCCATATCTTAACAAAGAAATCTCAGAAGAGAAAGAGAAATCTTAGAAAAGCAGCTATGACAGACGCAACAAACGTAAAGAGCATCAAGAAAATTTTACCTTACATGTAATTTGCTTGTAGGTAAAGGTGAAAGTCACAGAATTGTAATTATAGGAGGAAATTAAGAATGGCAAGAATTAAAGGCGGTTTAAACGCTAAGAAAAAACACAATAGAGTATTAAAAATGGCAAAGGGCTACAGAGGCGCTCGTTCTAAACAGTACAGAGTAGCAAAACAGTCTGTAATGAGAGCTCTTACAAGCCAGTATGCAGGCAGAAAACAGAGAAAACGTCAGTTCAGACAGCTTTGGATTGCTCGTATCAATGCTGCTGCAAGAATGAACGGTTTATCCTACAGCAAATTCATGTACGGATTAAAACTGGCTAACGTTGACTGAACAGAAAAGTATTAGCTGACATGGCAATCAACGATGCACAGGGATTCGCTACATTAGCAGAACTGGCAAAATCTAAATTAGCTTAATGAAATTTTGAGAAAGAGGCTATCAAATTAAAAGATAGTCTCTTTTTTTGTTGAAATTTTCGTCGAAAACCAGTATAATTGTTTATTTATAAACAACAGAAAGGGGTAGCGTTATTATGAGTGTATATGCCATTTATTTTAGCCCTACAAGAAATACAGAAAAAATTGTAAAGATACTGGCCAAAGAATTTGGAAATTATGGGGAAATTGATTTAAGTAAGCAAAGCTCAGGAGAAAATGTAAGAGCGTTTAAAGAAGAGGATATTTGTATTTTCGGTGTTCCTTCCTATGGAGGCAGGGTACCAGAGCCGGCTTTGGAGCGTATGAAGAAAATGAAAGGGAATCAGGCTACAGCTATCTTGGTTGCAGTATATGGAAACCGAGCATATGAGGATACGCTTTTAGAATTAAAGGAACAAGTAGAAAAATGTGGTTTCTTTGTGACGGGAGCAGTATCAGCAGTAGCAGAACACTCTATTATGCATCAGTTTGCAACAAAAAGACCGGATAAAAAAGATAGACAGGAATTAAAACAGTTTGCAATAAAGCTTGTGGAAAAAATTAGGACAGGACACGAAAAAGAAGGAAGTACGGTACCTGGTAAGAAACCCTACCGTAGCTATAAAGGAGTACCGCTGAAACCAAAGGCAAGTAAGCAGTGTACAGAATGTGGACTTTGTGCACGTCTCTGTCCCGTAGGGGCTATTTCTGCTCAGGAGCTTCGGAAAACAGACAAGAGCAAATGTATTTCCTGTATGCGGTGTGTAGAGAACTGTCCTGTAAAGGCCAGGAAAGTTAGTAAACTAAAAGTCAAACTGGCATCACTAAAAATGAAAAAAGCGTGTGCAGATAGAAAAGAAAATCAGTTATTCTTATAAGAAAAATGAATTAGAACAGTCATGGTAAATGTGGATACCCATATCCAGAAAATACCATGACTTTTTCTTTTTAATATGGGAAAATAAACTTGCCAAAATAAGTACAATATGTTATTTTATTAGGGCATGTCAATTATTTAACGAAGAAAAGTGGAGGAAGACAGGGTATGTGGAAAAAGAAAACAAGTAAATTTCCCGGCGGAATTCATCCCACAGATGGTTATGATAAACTCATGACCATGAACCTGCCTGTTCAGGAATATTGGCCAAAGACTGTGACTATTTTATCAGAACAGTCTTTTGGAGGAACATGCAGACTTTTGGTCAAACCCAAAGATAAGGTAAAAGCAGGGGATTTGATCGGAACTGCAGAAGCCTTTATGGCAGCGCCTCTTCACGCAAGTGTAACAGGAGAAGTCCTGGAGGTGAAGGAAGTGATGAATCAGGGAAGAAAGATTTTGGCCTGTATTGTAGAGAGAGACCAAAACCAGGAATCTGCTGATACTAAGAAAGCCTATGAAACAGAGCTTGTGAACATGGACGAGATTTCCAGAGAAGAGATTCTGGCAGCTATCCGGGATGGCGGTCTTACCGGCATGGGGGGAGCGGGATTTCCGACTCATAAGAAATATGAGACAGATAAGGAAATTACTACACTGCTGATTAATGGCGTGGAATGCGAACCGTTTCTTACCTGCGATTACAGATTAATGATGGAGCAGAGTTTTGCACTGCTAAACGGTGTGGCATTACTGTTTAAAGCATCCGGTGCAAAAGAGGCTGTCATTTGCATTGAAGATAATAAACCGGAGGCTATCCGTACCTTGAAGGAATTGCTGACACAGGCAGGAACGATGCCGGATAAAAAAAGGTTTTGCAAATATCCGGGTGGAAGAACTGCTACCCAATATCCCCAGGGAGGAGAGCGCCAGCTCATTCAGGCGGTTGTAAAAAAAGAAGTACCGGCAGGGGGGCTTCCGGCGGACGTAGGAGTGATTGTTTCTAACATTGGAACAGCCAAAGCCGCAGCCGACATGATACTGGGAGGAATTCCTCTGATTAGGAGAAATGTTACGGTAACAGGCTGTGTAAAACAACCTGGTAATTATCTGGTTCCCATTGGAACCTCTGCAAAGGAATTAGTAGAGCTTTGCGGTGGCGTTACTGTGAAAGAGAATAGGATTATTGCAGGAGGACCTATGACAGGACCTTGTGTGGCTTCTGACTGGAATGGAGAAGAAGAGTTATTTTATGTGACAAAAAACACTTCCGGCATTCTGGTACTGCCAGACAGCAAACAGGAGGAACAGCCCTGTATCCACTGCTCAGGATGCGCAAATGTGTGTCCGGCAGGATTGGTGCCTTATCAGATTGAATACGCTTTTTTAGAGGAAGATTATGATTTGTGCGAACAGCTTCATGCCAGTGAATGTATTGCCTGTGGATGCTGCTCTTATATCTGTCCGGCAAAAAGAGAACTTTCTGTGCGGACCAGAATGGCAAGAGACATGGTGAAACAGAGAATGCGTGAAAGGGCGGTGAAGAAAGCATGAGTCAGACAAGAGTGATTAACGGACCTCATATTCGTACAGAGCGGACAACCAGAAGCGTCATGATGAATGTGTCCATTTCCCTGGTTCCGGCTCTTCTTGGCGCGATTTACTTTTTTGGTATCAGGGCTTTATATCTGGCAGGGCTTTCCATTACGGTATGTGTTCTTACAGAATTTTTCTGGCAGAAATTAACGAAAAAACAGGTAACAGCAGGAGATTTCAGTGCTGTGGTTACCGGACTTTTGCTGGTACTGAACATGCCGGTTACAGTTCCCATATGGACCCTGGTGGCAGCAGATGTATTCAGTATTCTGGTTGTAAAGCAGATGTTTGGTGGAATCGGAAATAACTTTGTCAATCCGGCATTGATGGGAAGACTTTTAACCATGGTTGCATGGCCGGGTGCGGTGATGCAGTATGTTGCTCCAAGAACTTTAGAAACAGACGCTGTATCTGCGGCAACGGTTTTAGGTGCGGTGAAAACAGGCGGAGAGCAGGGCTACAGCTACCTGCAGATGTTTTTAGGAGAGACACCGGGAGCCATGGGTGAGACCAGCAAACTGTTGTTGCTGGCCGGCTTTGCATATATGTGCTATAAGGGGATTGTCAATGCAGAAGCATGTCTTACCTATATTGGAACTGTGGTAGTGCTGACCTTTGTTTTTGGCCCGGAAGGACTTTTTACAGGTGATATTCTCCTGAATCTTTTCGGAGGCGGACTGATCATGGGAGGATGCTATATGTTATCTGACTATGCCTTTGTGTCCAGAAGAGGAAAACTTCTGTATGCAGTGACAGCAGGTGTGATTACTGCGGCAATCCGTATTTTCAGTGTTTATCCGGAGGGAATCTGCTTTGGTATTTTAACAGCAAACTGTATGGCAGGAATGCTGTCCCTGGTGTATCAAAAGCATGTATATGGAATTTCAGAAAAAAGAGGCTTAAATTGGAGGAAGAATAGATGAAAAATAAAAATGTAAGAGGGCTTCTTGCCTGGTTGTGGTGACAGCTCTTTCTTTTGGAGTGATTTTAGGCTCAAAGGCACTGGCGCAGGATACAGGAGCAGGAGATGCGTCTAAAGAAGCGAAGGTTCTGGAAGAACTGGATACGAAAGGCGCTGAGAACATTCAGAAAGCGGTAAAAACAGACAAAGGTTATGTGGTTACTGTGAAGAAAAAAGGCTATGCCAGCGATATTGTCATGAATGTTTCTTTTGATGAAAAAGGAGAAACCGTGACAAAAGTAGAAGTCACAGAACAGAATGAAACAGAAGGTCTGGGCGCTAAGATTGCAGATGCAGAATTTTTAAGCCAGTTTGAAGGTGTAAAAGCTCCGGTGGTTCTGCCGGGCATGAAGCTGGAGGGCAACAGCCAGGAAGAAAACAGCACAGAGGAATTAAAGGACGCTGTTTTTGCAGACGGAACTTATGAAGCAAAAGGCGAACCAATGGATGGTTATACAGACCAGGTGAACATGACTGTAAAAGACGGAAAGATTACGGAAGTGGTATGGGAATCCGTAGGAGAAGATGGAAGCAAGAAAAGCGTGCTGTCTGAAAATGGAGAATATGTCATGACAGAAGACGGTCCAACCTGGAAGGAACAGGCGGAAGCTATGGCAGCAGCTTAGTAGAGAATCAGTCACTGGATTTTGCAAAGCTGGATGAGCAGGGAAAAACCGATGCAGTATCGGGCGTGAGCATTTCTGTAGGCGGATTTGTAGACTTGGCTCAGCAGTGTATGAAGGAAGCTGCAGGCATTACAGAAACACCGGTTTTACAGGATGGAACCTATGAAGCAAAAGGTGAGCCGACAGATGGCTATACAGACCAGGTGAACATGACCGTAAAAGACGGAAAAATTACCGAAGTGGTATGGGAGTCTGTAGGAGAAGACGGAAGCAAGAAAAGTGTACTGTCTGAAAATGGAGAGTATGTGATGACAGAAAACGGCCCAACCTGGAAGGAACAGGCAGAAGCTATGGCAGCAGCTTTGGTAGAGAATCAGTCCTTAGACTTTGCGAAACTCAATGAGCAGGGCAAAACAGATGCAGTATCCGGTGTGAGCATTTCTGTAGGCGGATTTGTAGATTTGGCACAGCAGTGTCTGAACCAGGCTGCCGGAATCGAAGAAACAGAAGAGCAGGAAGCAGAAACTCCTGCAGAAGGAACACAGATAGATGCAGTGTCCGGCGCTACCATTTCTTCCACAGCGGCAGTAACAGGAATCAATGATGCTTATGCATTTTTGCAGACAGTGAAATAAGAAAAGCGGAGGATACGATATGAAGTTAAAATATCCGGCAGAAGCATTTGCTTTTGGAATCGTGCTGTTTTCTGCGGGAATGAAAGAGGCCTTTGCAGCAGGAATTTTGGTGCTTCTAACCACAGTTTTTGCAGAAGTTCTGAGGAATCTGTTAAAAGACTGGGTTCCTAAATGGAGTCTGTATTTATGTGTATGCATAGGGACCGTAGCTGTGTGCGCTTCTGTATTCCTGGTTGGATTTACTACTCTTGGAATTCCGGTTGACAATACAGGAATGTGGATTATGACCTGTATTTTGGGACTTTTTGTGGTGAAACATGTGCTTACAGGAGACATTGACGGAGAATATGGAGAGCTTTTCTGGGAATGTGCCATTGCCTGGGGATTCTGGGTTCTTCTGGCAGTTGCAAGAGAATTTTTCGGCGCGGGAACTATTTTCGGCAACAGCATTTATCAGGGCGAATTCCAGTCTAAGATTTTCCAGGACACCATGTTTGGCTTCCTTACTGCAGGTATGACACTTGCCTTTACCAACGGAGTCTGAAGAAAAAAAGCGCCAATACACACAGCCTTCTTCTGGTAATTCCTCTGGCAGTGTTTATGCGTCCCTTTACCATGGAAAGTTTTGGAGCCCTTTTAGGACAGATTTGGACCATTGCAGTCCCGGTTATCTTATTCATGTCCGTGAAGGTAACTTTGAAATTTGCGCGGACCAGCAGGGCGTATAAAGGCCTTCCGGTAGAAATGCTGGCAATGGGATTTGTTTATATGATTTTGAGTATTTATTAAAAGATAGAAAAACGGTGCAGACTTGTGAATGTTATCCATAAGTCTGTACCGTTCTTTTTAACTTCAAATTTTTTATTCTTCCACAGCCTGCATCTTAATCTCTTCTTCAAACCCATCGCTATAGTGCATCTCATAATCATCCGTAATAAACACAGCCTGGACATCTGGCAGACTGTTTACAAGATCCATTCCCTTCTCAAGTCCAAGAGCAAAGCAGGAGGTGCTAAGACCGTCTCCATCTACGGATTTATCTGAAATAATGGTTACAGAGACTAAATGATTGTCATAGGGCATTCCCGTAGCAGGATTTAAAATATGGTGATAAAAGGTTCCGTCCTGCTCAAAATACCGCTCATAAATTCCGGAAGATACCACAGATTTATCCGTAATATCCATGACTGCAATGGTTTCGCTGCGATCTGCAAAGGGTTTCTGGATACCAATGCGGAAGGGACTGCCATCCGGTTTATTTCCCACGCAAAGTACGTTTCCGCCCAGGTTAATAGTGGCACTCTTTACTCCATGTTCCAGAAGAAAGTCTTTGATTCTGTCAGCAATATAGCCCTTGGCAATGGCGCCAAGATCTAGCATCATGCCTTCTTTGGCAAAGGTCACCTGCTCCTTTGCAACCTGTACATCCTGATAATTTACCAGAGGAAGGGCAGCGTCCAGTTCTTCTTGTGCGGGGACTTTTTTCTGTTCGGAAGTGAAATCCCACAGAGAGGATACAGGACCTATGGTAATGTCAAAGGCGCCTTTGGAAAGCTCACCGTATTCCAGACCTTTGGAAATAAGTTCTGCGGTTTCGGAAGAAACGGTATAGGCGTGTTCCTGTAGGGGAAGCGTGCCATGATTTAGCTGATAAAGCTCACTGGTTTCCAGAGTGCGGCTGAAAAGCTGTTCATAATCATCACATAAGTCCATAGCTTCCTGAAGCAGTTTTTCATCTTTGGAATCATAGAGGGTGAGAGTAACTACGGTATTTAATTTAAAAGCAGTGGCAGAAAGCGGCTCCTGCTTTTTTTCTTTTTTCTGATACAGGGCTGCAAATATCAGAAGCACTGTTATGCCCAGAAAACAGCAGATACCAATAAATTTTTTTCTCTGTGTCATAAAAGCTCCTTATGAAATCAATCTTTTTATCTTTCCCATTGTAAAATGACAATATCTCTGTGTCAAGATTCATATGATAGAATCAACGAAGAAAATGAGGCGCAACATGAAAAAAGGGATTTTGGTATTGGGAGTCATCATTGCCCTTGCAGGGATGTTTTTTCAGGGAAAGGGAATGGAACGGGCAGTTGAAACCGTAGGGGAATTGTCAAACAGGGAGCATCCTAAGGTAGCGTTGACTTTTGATGACGGACCGCACATGGTTTATACGGAAATGCTGCTGGACGGATTGAAGGAGCGGGGGATTTGCGCTACCTTTTTTCTCATAGGAAAGAATATTGAGGGTAATGAAGAAATTGTGCAGAGAATGCAAAAAGAGGGGCATCTCATTGGCAATCATACTTATCATCATGTGAATTTAAAGGAGCTTTCCCAGAAAGAAGCAGAACAGGAAATTCAAAAGACTGGGAATAAAATTTATGAAAGCGCCGGCATCTGCACTGCATTTGTCCGTCCGCCTTTTGGGGAATGGAGGAAAAATCTGGATTTAGATATGACTATGATTCCGGTGTCATGGAATGTTGATTCTCTGGACTGGACCACAGAAAATACGGAAAAAATTATAAAAAGGGTAGTGAAAGATGTGAAAGAAGATGATATTATTTTAATGCATGATGTTTATAAAACCTCCGTGGAAGCAGCGCTTCAGATTGTGGATATTCTGAAGGAACGGGGGTATGAATTTGTAACAGTGGATAAATTGCTGCTGGAATAGGAGATACATATGGATTTATTTGATTATATGAAAGAACAGACCCTGGAGAATGAGTCGCCGCTGGCCTCCAGAATGCGTCCTGTAACTCTGGAAGAGGTGGCAGGGCAGCAGCACATCATTGGAAAGGATAAATTGCTTTACCGGGCCATTAAGGCGGATAAACTGGGAAGCGTGATTTTCTATGGCCCTCCGGGAACCGGGAAAACCACTCTGGCAAAGGTCATTGCCAATACCACCAGCGCCAGGTTTAAACAGTTAAATGCAACGGTTGCAGGGAAAAAGGATATGGAAGAGGTGGTAAAAGAGGCCCAGGAGTATCTTGGCATGTATGGAAAGAAAACCATTTTGTTCATTGACGAGATTCACCGGTTTAATAAGGGACAGCAGGATTATCTTCTTCCTTTTGTGGAAGACGGAACCTTGATTCTTATTGGAGCTACTACAGAGAATCCCTATTTTGAGGTAAATGGGGCTTTGATTTCCAGGTCTATTGTGTTTGAGTTAAAACCTCTTGGAAAAGAAGATATTTGCAGCTTGCTGGAACGGGCAGTGACAGATGTGGAAAAAGGCATGGGAAGCTATCAGGCAGTGCTTCATGAAGATGCCAGAGATTTTCTGGCAGATATTTCCGGGGGAGATGCCAGGGCTGCTTTAAATGCTCTGGAACTGGGAATTCTTACTACAGAGAAAAGCCCGGACGGAAGATTCATATTGATTTGGAGACCGCTTCCCAGTGTATTCAGAAGCGGGTGGTGCGGTATGACAAAACCGGGGATAATCACTATGATACCATCTCTGCGTTTATTAAGAGTATGCGGGGGTCAGACCCGGATGCAGCGGTGTTTTATCTGGCAAAGATGCTCTATGCAGGGGAAGATATTAAATTTATTGCCCGCAGGATTATGATTTGTGCTGCAGAGGATGTGGGAAACGCAGACCCACAGGCTTTGCAGGTGGCAGTGGCAGCAGCCCAGGCAGTAGAAAGACTTGGGATGCCGGAGGCAAGGATTCCTCTGGCTCAGGCAGTAACTTATGTAGCAAGCGCGCCTAAGAGCAATGCAGCCTACCTGGCTGTGGATGAGGCTCTGGAAGCTGTAAGAAGTACGAAAACAACAGTTCCTGTACATCTTCAGGATTCTCATTATAAGGGTGCAGGGAAGCTGGGACATGGCATTGGCTATCAGTATGCTCATGATTATCCCAATCATTATGTAGAGCAGCAGTATCTGCCTTCAGAGCTTTCCGGCAGGGTATTTTACCATCCTACAGAGAACGGATACGAAAAGAACATACAGGAATATTTTGCGAAAATTCATGGAAGTAAGAGTAAGGAACAGGAAGAAGAAAAATGAGAGAAGAGCAGCATGATTTTTCCAGGGGAAGTATGCTGGGGAATATTCTCCGGCTGTCCCTTCCTCTGATTGTGGCGCAGTTTATTAATGTTTTGTACAATATTGTGGACAGAATGTACATTGGAAGGATTCCGGGAGCAGATTCGGCGGCTCTTACAGGAGTGGGAGTTGCTTTTCCTATTATTACAGCCATTACCGCGTTTTCCCTGCTGGTTGGAACAGGAGGAGCGCCTCTTTGCTCCATTGCCAGAGGAAAAGGAGATGAGAAGAGAGCAGAGCACATTATGGGAAATTCTTTCCTTATGACTCTGGTTATGGGTGTGGTGCTTCTTGGAATGGGACTTTTGGTGAAGGAGCCTCTGTTATATGCCTGGGCGCCAGTCCGGCAACCTTTGCTATGCCAATGATTATATCAGTATTTATCTTTTGGGTACGGTTTTTGTGATGATTAGCCTTTCCATGAACGGATTTATTAATTGTCAGGGCTTTGCAAAAATGGGAATGCTTACCGTACTCATTGGAGCAGTGCTGAATCTGATTCTGGACCCTGTATTTATTTTTGTATTTCATATGGGTGTGAAGGGGGCTGCCATTGCAACGGTACTTTCCCAGATGGTATCAGCTCTTTGGGTGGTGCGGTTTCTCACCGGAAAGAAGACCTTGCTTCGCCTTCGGCTTTCTTCTATGAAACCGGATTTTCCTGCATGGGAGAGATTTTAAGCCTGGGGCTTTCTGGCTTTATTATGGCGGCAACCAACTGTGGCGTCCAGGTGGTTTGTAATGTAACTCTTCAATCCTATGGCGGGGATGTGTACGTGGGAATTATGACTATTGTAAACTCTGTAAGAGAGGTGTTAAGTGTTCCGGCCAGTGGACTGACTCAGGGAACACAGCCGATTTTAGGCTTTAATTACGGAGCCGGGGAATATACAAGAGTGAAATCGGGAATTAAAATTATGTCTGTGATTTGTATGGTATATACTACTATTGCCTGGGTGATTACGTTGTTGATTCCACAGGTATTTATCCGCCTGTTTAATGGAGGAGAAGAGCTTATGGAACTTGGGGTACCTGCCATGCGGATTTATTTCTTTGGATTTTGTTTTATGTCATTACAGTTTGCAGGACAGAGTGTCTTTACAGGGCTTGGGAAAGCAAAGCAGGCCATTTTTTTCTCCCTGCTTCGGAAAGCTGTTATTGTGATTCCTCTGACTTTGTGGCTGCCCAGGGTGGCAGGCCTTGGGGCAACCGGAGTATTCTTAGCAGAGCCCATTTCCAATTTTATTGGAGGAACTGCCTGTTTTGTAACCATGCTTTGCGTCATCTGGCCTGCACTTTCAAGAAAGCAGTAGTTTTGCGGCGATTTCCTTACAGATTTCAGCCACAGATTTGTTATCGGTAGAGATGACAAAATCAGCGGCAGCCAGGTATTTGTCTTGTCGCTGCTCCATAAGGCTGGCAATGCTTTCCGGCGTTTTGCGGTCTTTTAATAGAGGACGGGAGGTGTCTGCCTTTGTCCGGCTAAGGATGGTTTCCGGGCTGGCAGTTAAGAGGACAACCTTACCGTTCTTTTTCATTTCTTTTACATTTTCTTCCCTTAAGCAGCGCCGCCCCCACAGGAAATGATTTTGTTCTGGCAATTCTGTAAGTCTCTTAAAAGTTCTGTTTCCAGTTTACGAAAATAAGGCTCTCCATGTACCTGAAAAATTTCCGGAATAGACATGCCCTCCTGTCTGGCAAGAACTTCATCCATTTCTATGATTTCCATATGATACTTGCGGCTTAAAGATGCTGCCACCGTACTTTTTCCGGTTCCCATAAATCCGATTAAAACAAGATTCATAAAATTTACCACCTTTTCGATTTAAAGTATGAAAATATTATAACAGCAGAAAAGGTCTGGTTCAAGAGGGAAAAGATATCATTAGCCGACTAATTATATTTTTGTGAGATGTTTCTAAAAAAAATGTAAAATATGGAAGTTTAACTTGATTTTTTTACAGAATGGACATAATATAAGTTAGTCGACTAACGAAAAAGAAAGGAGAAGAGAAGATGCAAATTGGAAACGAAGATGATAGTTTGCGCAGACGATTGGTGCAGCTTACTCATCTGTATTTCAGAGAAACTTTTCAGGAACTACAGAAGATTGGGATTCATCCAAACAGGTTCCCTTCATGATTCTCCTAAGTGACCATGAGGACTCAGCCAGCGGGAAATTTCAGAGGAGCTTGGTATCAGCCCTCCTACGGTTGCAGTATCTGTGAAACGGTTAGAAAAATCCGGCCTGGTAGAGCGTCAGGAGGATGCAAAGGACCAGAGAAGATGCAGGATTTATCTCACAACACAGGGAAAAGCAGTAATCTGTAATGTGAAGAAATGCGTGGAGGAAAAAGAAGCGCTGGTATTTCAGGGATTTACAGAAGGTGAGCAGTGCTTAATGAAACGTTTCTTTGACCAGATGATAGAGAACCTGACAGAGAAAAAAGAAGAAACAGGAAAGGAGAAAACAGATGTTTAAAATGTTTCATTATATGAAAGAGCGTTGGTATTATATTGTGATGATTGTGGCGCTCTTGTTTGTCCAGGCATTTTGCGACCTTTCTTTGCCGGATTACACATCAAAAATTATTAATGTGGGAATCCAGCAAAAGGTGTGGAAGATGGAGTGCCGGAAACCATAAGAGAGGAATCCATGGATAAATTGCTGCTTTTTCTGGAACAGGAAGAAGCAGAAGAGGTGCTGGATGCTTACAAGAATAAAGATGGAATTTATAAACTTCAGTCTGTGACAGAGGAAGAACGGGAAGAACTGAATCAGATTTTGGGAATCCCGGAGCTGGTTGTAACAGGGCTTTCTGATGAAGAATCAGAAGAAACAAAGAAAATCAAAGAACAGATGAAACTTCCCAAGGAAGCAGATTTGTTCCAGGTTTTTCAGAGTATGCCAAAGGAACAGCTAGAGACCATGACAGAGGAAATGAAAAAGGAACTGGAAGAAATGCCGGATTCCATTGTAACCCAGAGCGCAGTGTTGTTTGTAGAGCAGGAATATGAGGCTCAGGATATTGATATGGATAAACTGCAAATGGAGTATATCCTCATGAGCGGCGTAAAAATGCTGGGGCTGGCCTTTCTGGCTATGGCAGCAGCCATTGCAGTGACCTTCCTGTCCGCAAGAGTAGCGGCAGTGCTGGGACGGAATCTGAGAAACAGCATTTACAGAAAGGTGATTTCTTTTTCCGGCAGGGAGCTGAACCAGTTCTCCACAGCGTCTTTGATTACCAGAAGCACCAATGACGTACAGCAGGTACAGATGTTGTTTACTCTTTTGTTCCGTATTGTTCTGTATGCGCAATTCTGGGAATCGGCGGCGTTTATAAGGTGTTTCAGACCGATGCGTCCATGACCTGGATTCTGGCATTGGCGGTAGTGGTAATTATGCTGTTTGTGGTACTGCTGTTTCGGATTGCCATGCCGAAATTTACCAGGCTGCAGTTTTTAATTGATGAATTGAACCTGGTTTCCAGAGAGATTCTCACCGGTGTGCCGGTTGTCCGGGCATTTAGCAGGGAAAAACATGAGGAAGAGCGTTTTGAAGAAGCCAATGCAAGGCTTACGAAAACCAATCTTTTTGTAAACCGTTGTATGACCTTTATGATGCCGGTTATGATGCTGTTGATGAATGGTGTTACGGTTCTTATTGTCTGGAACGGTGCTCATGCAGTAAATGAAGGTTCCATGCAGGTGGGAAATATGATGGCATTTATGCAGTATGCAATGCAGATTATTATGGCATTCCTTATGATTACCATGATGTCTATTATGATTCCAAGAGCCAATGTGGCGGCAAAACGTATTAATGAGGTGATGGAAACCCAGGTAAGTATTCAGGACAGCCAGGAAGTACAGTCTGTTCAGGAAGATAAGAAGGGTCAGATTGTGTTTGACCATGTAAGCTTTTCTTATCCGGGAGCGGATGAAAAAACTCTGCATGACATTGATTTTACTGCCAGAAAAGGGGAAACCGTAGCCTTTATTGGAAGTACAGGAAGCGGCAAGAGTACCCTGGTAAATTTGATTCCACGTTTCTTTGATGTGACAGAAGGACGTATTTTGGTAGATGGAGTGGATATCAGAAATCTGAAACTCCATGATTTACGGGAACGGATTGGTTATGTGCCGCAGAAGGCAGTGCTGTTCTCCGGTACCATTGATTCTAATATTCGCTATGGAAAAGAGGAAGCAACAGAGGCAGAGGTGAAAAAGGCTGCCCAAATTGCCCAGGCATGGGAATTTATTGAAGAAAAAGAAGATGGTGTAAATTCTGCCATTGCCCAGGTGGAACCAATGTTTCCGGGGGACAGAAACAGCGGCTTTCCATTGCAAGAGCCATTGCCAAAGAGCCGGAAATCTATATTTTTGACGATAGTTTTTCAGCCCTGGATTATAAGACGGATGTGGTTTTGCGCCGGGCATTGAAAAAGGAAACCAAAGATGCTACTACATTGATTGTTGCTCAGAGAATCAGTACCATTCTCCATGCAGATAAGATTCTGGTTCTGGATGAGGGACGTGTGGTTGGACAGGGAACGCACAGAGAGCTTTTGAATTCCTGTGAGGTTTACCGTCAGATTGCCATGTCACAGCTATCAGAGGAGGAATTAGCCAATGAGTAAAGCAAGAGGACCAATGGGTCATGGCCACGGACATGGCATGTCCGGTGAAAAGGCCAAGGATTTTAAAAGTGCCATGAAACGGTTGTTCCGGTATATGAAACGTTACCGTATCCAGCTTGGAATCATGATGATTTTTGCAGTTGGCAGCACCATATTTAACATTATCGGACCAAAGATTTTAGGAAAAGCGACTACAGAACTTTTCAACGGTCTGGTGTCAAAAATCAGTGGAGGCAGCGGAATTAATTTTGGAAAAATCGGTGAAATTCTGCTGTGGACTCTGGGACTTTATCTGGTAAGCTCTGCCTTTTCCTTTATTCAGGGATGGATTATGACAGGTATTTCTAATCAGGTGACTTATAGTCTGAGAAAAGATATTTCCAAAAAGATTAACCGCCTGCCCATGAAATATTTTGAAAGCAGAACCCATGGAGAGATTTTGTCCAGGATTACCAATGATGTGGATACCTTGCAGACCAGTATTAACCAGAGTTTTACACAGTTGATTACTTCTGTGACCATGCTGGTTGGTGTCTTTATTATGATGCTTTCCATTAATGTATGGATGACCCTGGCGGCTGTTTTGATTCTGCCAATTTCCATGCTGATTATTTCAAAAGTTATGAAACGTTCCCAGAAATATTTCCAGGCACAGCAAAAATATCTGGGTGAAGTAAACGGTCAGATTGAGGAAATCTACAGTGGGCAGAATGTGGTAAAAGCCTTTAACAAAGAGGAAGACGTAGTAAAAGAATTTGAAGCAACCAATGAAAAACTTTATACTTCTGCATGGCGTTCCCAGTTTTTCTCCGGTATGATGATGCCTATTATGCAGTTTGTGGGAAATCTGGGATATGTTATGGTAGCCCTTCTTGGCGGTGTTATGGTGATTAAAGGAAAAGTTGCAGTGGGTGATATCCAGGCGTTTTTCCAGTATATAAGAAACTTTACACAGCTATCCAGCAGATTGCCCAGGTTACAAATCTTTTGCAATCATCTGCCGCTGCTGCAGAGCGTGTGTTTGAATTTCTGGATGAGGAAGAAGAGGACCAGGTGCAGAACATCCGGTGGACATTAGTAATATTCAGGGAAATGTGGAAGCACGCCATGTGGCCTTTGGATATAATCCGGACCGCCTGATTATTCACGATTTTAGCGGTGTGGTAAAGGCTGGACAGAAGGTAGCCATTGTAGGTCCCACAGGAGCCGGAAAAACTACCATGATTAAACTGTTGATGCGGTTCTATGATGTAAATTCAGGGGAAATTCTCATAGACGGTCACAATGTGAAAGATTTTAACAGAAGCCAGCTTCGTGAAATGTTTGGTATGGTGCTTCAGGATACCTGGCTGTTCCATGGAACCATTATGGAAAACATTCGTTATGGAAGACTGGATGCAACAGATGAGGAAGTCATAGCAGCAGCAAAGGCAGCCCATGCACATCATTTCATTATGTCCCAGCCGGGAGGTTACCAGATGATGCTCAATGAGGAAACCAGCAACATTTCCCAGGGACAGAAGCAGCTTCTTACCATTGCAAGAGCTATTCTGGCGGACAACAAGATTCTGATTCTGGATGAAGCAACTTCTTCTGTAGATACCAGAACAGAAGAGCAGATTCAGGCGCTATGGATAATCTTATGCGGGGAAGAACCAGCTTTGTCATTGCACACAGACTTTCTACCATTCGTGACGCAGATTTGATTCTGGTTATGAAAGACGGAGATATTATTGAACAGGGAACTCACGATTCCCTGCTGGCAGAGGGCGGCTTCTATGCAAACCTCTACAACAGCCAGTTTGAAAAAGCAGAAGACAATTTAAAAATGAGTAAGAGACAGAGCCATCCGGTATTTGACAGAAGTAATTACTGAGGTGGCTCTGTTTTTTTCATTGAGAGGAGACGGGGTGGGTGGTATAATAATTGCATGTAAAAAAGGTTTATGGGAGACAGATATATGAGTATTTTAAAAATTGCGTTGCTGCAAATTGCGCCTGATAAAACGCTGGAGGAGAATCTGGAAAAGGGTATAGAGTGTTGTAAAAAGGCAAAAGAAATGGGAGCGGATATTGCCCTGTTTCCGGAAATGTGGAGCAATGGTTATAGAATTTATGACAGGCCTGTAAAAGAATGGCAGGCAGAAGCTATTCTGGTTGAGAGTGATTTTGTGAATGCTTTTGGCAGTCTGGCAAAAGAACTGAACATGGCAATCGGAGTCACTTTATTGGAGAAATTTGAGCCATTTCCACGCAATTCCATGGTTCTGTTTGACCGGTATGGAGTACAAAAACTGGTGTATGCAAAAGTACATACCTGCGATTTTTCAGTGGAGGCAAATCTGACACCAGGAGAGGATTTTTATGTCACAACATTAGACACAGAAGCAGGTGAAGTGCAGGTGGGAGCATGATTTGTTATGACAGAGAGTTTCCGGAAAGCGCGAGAATTCTTATGCTAAAGGGAGCAGAATTAATCCTGGTTCCCAACGCCTGCCCCATGGAAATTAATCGTCTGTCCCAGCTTCGGGGCAGAGCTTATGAGAACATGACAGCCATTGCTACATGCAATTATCCGGGAACTGTGCCGGACTGCAATGGAGGTTCCAGTGTTTTTGATGGAATAGTTTACTTACCGGAACTGGAAGGCTCCAGGGATACCTGCATTTTGCAGGCCGGTGAAAAAGAGGGGATTTATCTTGCTGAGCTGGATTTACAGCAATTGCGGAAATACCGGGAAACAGAGGTTCATGGAAATACATACCGCCATCCGAAAAAATATGGAAAATTAGTGGAGACCAGGATTGAAAAACCCTTTGTCAGGACAGATTACAGGGAGTAGAAAAGGAGTGTTTTGTGGGGAAAATGCGGAAAGAAGCGATAAGTATTATCGTTGGTTCAGATGGTCCTACCAGTGTGTTTGTTGCAGGAAAAACAGGAAAACAATCTGTAAAAATGCGGATAAAGAATGCAATTTATAGAAGAAAACAAAAGAAGGCGAAAAAGAGAATTCACCCAGGAAGTCATACCCTGGAGGAAGTGTTAGAGTATGCAAAAGAGCACTATGATATAACAGAAATCAGCACCACACAAAGGCGTTATGAAGAACAAAAAAAAGTGTTGGAAGGAAGGGGTAATTTGGAAATATAAGCCGGAATTGTTAGGAGAACTGAGAGATATTGAACATCCTGATACCTCTGATAAGAAAGCCATGGATGCGTTTTTGGAAAAGGTAAGACAGCGTAGCAAAGTGGTGGAAGAAATACCAGATTGTGAGATTGCCATGGATTTCATATATATGAAATAAAATATCAGGGTGGGACCATAGAAATCGCAGTAGATTATCATTGGGAGATGTTTGATATCTCTTACAGAGGAAACAAAAAGAGAATGAAAACTCTGGGAAAAATAGCACAGGAATTATATCTTTATTATGGCGTTACCCAAGAGGATATTGAGAGAAGAACAGTGAGATATAGCAAACTATTGCTGAGTTTAAGTGTATGAGGAGGATATAATGGGAAAAATCAGAATTATGAAAAAGAATGATGAATATTCATCAGAATATGAAATCGGAGATGTTTTTGAAACAACCGGAACCTGGTATGGCGGCGTTCATATTGTAGGAAAAACAGGAGTGCCGGTATCTCTGGATAAAGAAGAATACGTGGAAATTAATACAGAACCGGAGAGCAAAGAAGAGATTTCCACCAGAGATATTCAGGAAGGAGATATTGTACAGCATTTTAAAAGAGAGTGGGTTTCAGAAAAAACTTCAGAATATCTCTATAAGGTACTGGCATTTGCACAACACACAGAAACAGGAGAACGTCTGGTAATTTACCAGGCATTATATACACCGTTTAAAGTCTGTGCCAGACCCTTGGCTATGTTTATGAGCGAAGTAGACAGGGAAAAATATCCTGATATCAGACAGAAATATAGGTTTGAGAAAGTGCAGTTGTGATGGATTCGCAGAGGAGGAAAACATTGATAAAAGCAGTGATTTTTGATATGTATGAGACCCTGATTACTCATTATGAATGTCCTTTATATTTCAGCGCGGAAATGGCGAAAGATGCAGGGATTTCAGAAGAGAATTTCAGAAAAATATGGAGAGAAACCGAAACCAAAAGAACCATTGGAAAGCTTTCTTTTGAAGAAGTATTAGAGCGGATTTTGAAAGAAAATAATAGCTATTCAGAAGAAAAATTAAGATATATAGCTGCAAAACGTATTCATACAAAGGAAGAATTATTTTGCCATTTACACAAGGAAATTATACCATTACTGAGTGCGCTGAAGGAAAGGAAAATTCAGATTGGATTAATCAGTAATTGTTTTTCCGAAGAGGCAAAGGTTATTAAAAAGAGTATTTTATATCCATATTTTGATGTTCCGCTTCTGTCCTATGATGAGGGATTACAGAAACCAGATGCTGCAATTTTTGAAAGATGTCTGGAGAGACTGCAAGTGTTTCCACAGGAATGTTTGTATGTGGGAGATGGTGGAAGTTTTGAATTGGAAGCAGCAGAGAAAATGGGAATGAAGGCAGTGCAGGCAGTTTGGTATGTAGCTCAGAGAAAGGCAGAGTTTCAGCAGACAGAGAGTCCGCTGGAACTTTTAAGATTACTTTAATATTGGCACTCCGTGCGCTCAAGGAGTGCCAATACATTTAAAGTTTACTGTATTTTTCTATATATTCTTCTGCCTCTTCCACAGAAAGAGAAAAACTGTTCGTTAATTTGTCCAGAAGCTGTTCTTTGGGAAGCTGTAGTTCTGTGAAAGTGCGAATTATCTCACGTATGCCAGTTTTGATGCCGTCCTGTACTCCAGCTTCGTGGCCTTTTTTCCAGGAATCTTCTTTTAAGATTCCCGGAATTCATTTTCGTCATATTCTGTTAAGATCATATCTATCACCTCAGCCTTGTTTTTACGTAGTATCTCAGACAGGATATTTTGGGAAATGCAATCTTCCACTGCAGTTTCTACCGCTTCTTGAAATGGAAGTCCTACAGAAATTTTGCTGCGGATTGTGTGAATAAACTGGGCATACTCTTTTAAAATGCGGCATTTTTCCATGAGTTCCTGATTATGTCCAACATTGATATTCAGTAGAAGGGCAGTGCATTCTAAAGCAGGCTGCAATCCTTTTCCATTCTGAATAAATAAGTCACTGAGTGGAATTTCTTTACGCTCCGGTTCTTCCATGGAACCATTGTAAAATACCAGATATACTGGAAAATGAATCCTGAGGGAGAATCTGTATAAAGCTTTTGCTTCATGGGTTCAATGTAATTCCGGTACATGGCAGAGAAATAAAAGAGACCACGCAGGGGAAGGTTGGGGCTGTGGGTGCTTTGATGTTCATAAAGACTCATGATATCATCAATAATAAACGATAAGTCATTTTTCATCCCCATATAGACTACGTCATCAATGGTTGTAATAACTAAGTCATCAGGATTGTTGTAATGACTGTCATTGATGGCATTATAAAGCTGCAGCAAATTTCCCTTGTCACTGAAAATGAAACGGAACAGTCTGTCTTTATACTTACGATTTAAATAATAATGTTCCAAATAAGTTCCTCCTAGTATAATAATGGTGTAGTCAAATAAGACTACTTAGTTAATAAGTTTCTATATTCAAGATAACAGAAGAAGGAGTTCTTCTTTCATTCAGATGTTATCCTAAATTAGTATCAATATCTGACGTTT
>ENA-OQAA01000495-OQAA01000495.1-human-gut-metagenome-genome-assembly--contig:-NODE-495-length-26556-cov-2.515835_pt1 | contig 26556 bp, 38 predicted proteins | sample MGYA00242489_ERZ504515 | MGnify/ENA primary metagenome ERZ504515 (study PRJEB26092, sample SAMD00036237) | human gut metagenome | host: Homo sapiens | study: EMG produced TPA metagenomics assembly of... | reverse complement strand
CTTTTGAGGAAATGAACCTGATGTGCATTTACAATACCGGTAGCCGCACCGGACTGATCGACAGCTGCGTGAGATGCGCGGCGAGCTGGCCCCGGAGGAAACCGAGCTGCGGGAGTTGACAGACAGCGCACTGGGCAAGCTCCAGGCCATGAGTGATGTCGAGTTTGCCGAGCTGGAGTTGTACCCGGATTTTGAGCAGTAAATTTATCGTGTCGGAATGACATAGTGAGAGAAACTGTTCGATGGGAAGGCGGTTTCTCTCAATTCTTTACAAACTCCTACTATACTTGGAGGGATGAATGAAGTATAATGTAAGCAACAAATCGAAATTTAATTTATACATTTGGAGGTGGTAAACAATGAGAAAATGTGCAAAATGCGGAAAAGTTATGATGTCAGATTTAAGACTTAAAGTAAATGGTGGGGGCTATGGGATTGTTGTTCATGTAGATGAAAAACAAAAGGCAAAAATTATAGATGATGTAAAAGTTGCGGTCTGTCCAGAGTGTGGTAATATAGAAATGTATTTAGAGGATTTAACTAATTTGAAAGATTAAGCGATAACTTCCAGATGATAAAGCAGAAGTATAGGGTTTGATTCATATGATTTCAGTAAAAAAACAGAGAATTGCTGCTATTATGGTTTTAAGTTCCATCATGCTGATTTTACTTTTGTCGCTAAATTTCCGAATCTGGAGTGGATATTATGCAGAAGGGGATTTGGAAAGTAGAGTCATACAGCAGATGGAATGCTTGGAAAAGTCAAATAGTGAAAACGATATAAGCGAAAGTATATGTTTGCATTTCTATGAGTGTATATGTTTCGGTGGAATAGAAATAATGGTGCTCTGGGTATATGATGGCTTTAAAGACTCGGACAAGGTGAGTTTTCTTTCAGACCGGGAGTTACCCTTTGCAGTCTATCGGTTCGGATGGATGATTAAATACTTCTGATAATCAAATTTAAAATTTATTATCAGGAGGAACTTCGATGTATGTATTAAATGCAAATCATATTTCAAAAAGTTATAAAACTGCAGGAGAAACTATGCGGATTTTGCAGAATGTGAATCTGCAAGTTATGAAAGGAGAAATGGTTGCTATTATGGGACCATCCGGCAGTGGAAAGACTACTCTGCTCCATGTGCTGACCGGGGTTGACACACCGGACGATGGAGAAATCGTAATAGGAGGAGAAACGTTTTCACAGCTTACGGAAGAAGAGAAGGCATTTTTTCGCAGAAAGCATATGGGAATGATTTTTCAGGATTTCCAGCTTTTGGAGAGTTTGACGGTAAAAGAAAATATATTGTTACCACTCATTCTTGAACGAAAAGAAGCAGACATCCAGCAAGAGCGTTTTTCAAGAATAGCGGATGTGCTCGGTATTGAAAAATTAGCTGACAAAGGAATTACGGAAATATCGGGAGGTCAGAAACAGAGAGTTGCGATTGGCAGGGCGCTGATCAATGAACCGGATATTATTTTTGGAGATGAGCCAACAGGAAGCCTTGACCGAAAGACCACCGGGGATGTGATGCGATGTATGAAACAGATGAATCAACGGTCTGGCATCAGCTTTCTGCTTGTGACACATGATGCTTATACGGCATCCTTTTGTGACCGGGTACTTTTTCTACAGGATGGGAATCTGGCAAAAGAAGTAAAGAAAGAGAACAATGCCGATAATTTCAGAGAAGATATATGGAAAACGCTGTGCGGTTTGGGAGGTGGAAAAGATGACCTTTTTTGATATTTCCCGAAAGATGCTGAAAGCTGGTTTTTACAAATATCGATTGTACTTTCTATGCAATTTATCTGCAACGGCATTATTCTGTTGTTTTGCAGTTATTTCCACAAACAGGACGTTTATGAATGCGTCGATTGTAAATTCATCCATATCCAATAACATTTATCTTCCATTTTTTCTGTCTGCAGTGTTTCTGGTTTTTTTTCTTCCTGTTTCGTGTCAGGCATTTCTGGCATCAAGAAAACAGGAATACGGCGTGATGTTTTCTCTTGGCATGAGCCGGAAGGAAGCGTTTGGAAACTTACTTTTTGAAAATGTGATCATATCCGTGTTGGCATTAGCAATAGCACTTGCGGCAGGAACTGTGCTGTCATTTTTATTTTTTTCCGTTATCATTTATGCAATAGATGTTCACGGAGTGCAATGGCAGTTTTGCCCGGAAGCATATAAGCTTACAGCAGTTCTATATACAGTAGTGGTGGCAGTTGCTTTATCCTGAATGCCGGGAGACTTATGCTGGATAAAATCGGAACCCTGCTAAAAGCACAATATCGGCAGAAAAAACAGGAAAGATCGGTACGTTCTTATGCAGACTTGCACCCAACTACATGAGGTTTCATCTGGTGGAATGGTCATTTGTCCGCAGACACAAGAAAGAATGGGGATGTAGGTATGTTTTAGCCTCTCTCATAATAGCGGTATCTGTTATGCTTACGGGGGTATGTGTGACTTTATATCTGGCTTTTCTACAGGATGCAAAAAGTTATTCTCCCTATGACATGGTGTACTCAGAAATCTATGGAATGAATCAGGTTTCAGTACAGGATGTCCTTCATATATTGGAGAAAAATGGTGTTACTGTAGAACAGGTCATTCAGCTTCCCTATATCAGAGATGATGTTTTTAATTACCTTCCTGTGACAGAAATAAACCGGGATTTTGGATGGGATTATCAGATTCAGGAAGGCGAGTTTTTGAATTTGTTTCAGTACAATCTGGAAGATGGGTATGAACATAACATACAGCCAGTATCTACTGTAACGATTTCCGGGGACAGAAAGCTGCAGTCTGTTGGAACAGATGTAAAGATACTGTTTAATCAAAATCCGACCTTTGCAGATAAAACACTGATCATCAACGATTCTGATTTCGAAAAATTAAGTGCAGATATAACAGGTAGTGCTGGTATCGCAAACTTGTTTCAGTTTCAGAATTGGGAAGATTCTTATGCGGGAGTATGTGAAGTAAAAGAATATCTGCAGGAAAGCAATCAGTTGAATGAAGATGAGCAGACATATTATGAATTGTCTTCGAAAGTGGAGAAATACCAGGAGGCAAAGAAATCAGGACAATTTTTATTATTTTTGATGGCATTTGTGATAGGGCTTATGATAATGGCTGAGTTTCTGTTAATTCATTCACGTATCCAGGCAGAGAAGGAAGAAAATAGCAGGGTCGTTTGTAGTTTGCGAATGTTGGGAATAATAGACAAGGAAATGGTAAAGTGCCTATGCTATAAGAATTTTCTAAGATTTATACCGCCATTGGTTGTGGGAACAATCCTTTCTTTTCTGCCATCTTATTATCTGAATGAGAGTTATGGAATGGGGACGAATGGAATTCTGGCAGGAATCGTATTTGGAGTGATTTTGACAGTCGGAATATTCGTAGTGATACGCAGGTATTCTGAAAAAGAAGAAAAACTTTATGAAAGCGGTTTTATAATACAAGGAAGAGGATTTTTCGAGAGGATTTTTTGATTATAGATAAGTAGAAAAAATAAGACGCAGTGCCAGGTACTCTTACAATTTTCAGCCATCGAGTGACCTTGTAAGAGTGATTGGCAGCAAGCTTTTACTGTATCATTTTGGAATAAAAGCTGTTATCATACCGAAATACCACGGGGACACTAATTGAGCCAGTGTACCCAATAAAAGAGCCGGTGTTCCTGTCCCTCTGATGCTTTTGTGCGTCTGGCTCTTTGATAACAGATATATTCAGTTGTCGTGCGGAGATCAATGTTTCATGCTTGCATTTGGGACAATACAACGGGAAGTTTTCAAGAACTGTATCTTCCCGTATTCGTACTCACGTTTTGGAATCGCATACTGGACACTATATCCATGTTTCGATCATTGTTTTGTACCGTCATTCTTGCAGTTCTTGAAGCCACGCATAGCAGCCCAAATGCCGATAACAATGATATATACACAGATACCCAGCGCGACAATAGTTATTTCTGTGCCATAGTCCGAAATAGTGTTATTCTGTATCGCCGGGATCGCCCGAAAGTGAATGTATGAAGTTAAGGCCAGCAATCCAATATCGACAAAAACCATGATCGAACCAGCCTGCTTGCTTACCTTTTTCTTATCGTATTTCGCACGTTCTTCGGGGCTTTTAGTGTTAAATCCAGAAACCAACATACTCCCTTTACCAGTCAACAAGATAATCGTTGCAATAATAGCGAGTGCCACAATCACCCACATAATCCAAATAAACCACATAGTCAAAACTCCTTTCAGCCTTGATTAAACTTTGTAATTGGTGATTAGATACAATAGTTCTGTGATCGCCATAACTCCCCATTGAAAGAGGATTAGCGCAAAAATGGTTTCGACAAAATACATCGGTGCGAGTATAAGTACAACCAACGAAAGCGGAAACAATACCGCCGTAAAAAGGCCATTAAACAGAAAAACTTTCTCCAATAAAACAATTTGATATTCGTCATATCGTTTTCTTCTGAGTGCCGATAAGGTATCAACAATAATGGCAACACCAATCATGCCGATTCCCACAAATTTCATATTTTGGGATATGATAAACGAAGCCACCCGCTGTCAGAAAGAAGATTTTCGTAGCTCATTACAAATTCAGAAGAAACAATAAATATTGCAGCATAAATAGCTGTGATTAAGGCAACATATACCGCATTTGCCATAGGGTTTTTCAACCATCTCATTTCCGCTCACTCTCCTTAAAATCAAACACTTCCTCAATACTCTTATTAAATAGCTGGGCAATGTCATAAGCTAACCAAAGTGACGGATCAAATTTTCCCGTTTCTACTGCATTGATTGCTTGCCGGGAAACATTAACCTTTTCGCCCAGTTGCTTTTGCGTTAGCCCCTGTTCCTCGCGGAGCTGTCGCACTCGATTTTTCAACCCCAAACCACCTCCAATGCCATGTCAAGCTAACCTTACATCTATTATACCATTTATTTGGTTCGTGTCAAGTCAACCTTACACGCGTGAAGAGTATATTCTGGCGAATATCGAGGCCCACCCTGATCTTGCCGGACGTTGCCCCGCTGAGATACGTCGCTGTGTCCACAAAATGTTACGTTCAAAAGCATCAGCCTCCCTTTGCCACATTCTACTACAAAACAAACGGATATGAAATATAAACTGTAACTAAAGTGCATATAGCAACATTCCACAGGCAAAATATGAAATATACAATGTAAGTGGGAGGTGCTATATGGCGAATATTGAAGATTGTCCCGGCTTTGAAACTTTCGGCTCGGATGTGAAAGCGGCCCGGCAAGCAAAGCGCATTTCGCGCAAAGCTATGGCAGAGAAAGTAAATATTGACTGGCGCTATCTTGCCAACATCGAAAACGAGGGGGCCATTCCCAGCCTGCCGGTTATCATACAGCTTATTAAAGCCTGCGGGCTTCCCGTAGAACGGTATTTTAACCCGGAGATCATGCGGGAGGAAAGCGAACAGCGGCAACGGGTCAGCCACAAACTGAAACTTTGTCCCGAAGAATATCTGCCGATCATCGAGGCGCGATTGACAGCGCCATACAAATTGAAAAGCCGTGTCAGAATGAAACGGAGGATGTGTAACCGGCATCCTCTGTTTTCTCTTTTATGGAAGCCATGGTGACAGGAACGTTGGCTTTTAAAGTGTCCCTGCTGGTTTAATATGTGTCCACCAAAAATCATAATATTTAATTATGTAAGACGCAGTGCCAGGTACTCGTACAATTGAACACACAATAAAGAATGTTGACTTTCTGCCTAGTAGATGTATAATATAAATAAGATTATCATAAAATAATTTATCATAATTCGATTTATTATAAGGAGGGCCTACGTATGAGATTCATAGGCAGAAAAAGCGAGCTGAGTAAGCTGGATGCAGAATATAACCGTGATAGCAGCTTTGTGGTTATCTATGGCCGCCGTAGGGTTGGAAAGACAACGCTTATTAAAGAATTCTTGAAGGAGAAAACTGCATTCTATTTTCTTGCCACAGAGGAATTGGAAAGCCAGAGCATGAAGCGACTGGCGGGTGTTGTGGCTCGTACAACGAAAAATACATTACTGCAAAAAGCAGTATTTACAGATTGGGTGGATTTGTTTCAGGTGATTGCTGACTATAAGCCAGAAGAAAAGAAGGTACTTGTCATTGATGAGTTTCCGTATCTTGTAAAACCAATTCGGCTTTTCCATCTATCTTGCAAAATGTTTGGGATGAGATTTTGAAAGACAGTAATGTGATGTTGATCCTGTCAGGTTCTTTCATCAGCATGATGCAGAAACATGCTCTGTCTTATGACAGTCCTTTGTATGGTCGCAGGACAGCACAGATGCGCTTGGCACCATTGCCGTTTACGGATATATATGCTGTTCAGAAGATGCCTTTTGATCAGGCTGTAGAACAGTATGCCGTAACAGGCGGCATTCCGAAATATCTGGAGTTTTTTGAAGATGGACGTCCTTTGGAAGAACAGCTCAAAGATACTGTTTTGTCCAAAAGTGGTTTCTTATACGAGGAACCTAATTTCTTGTTGAAAAGCGAGTCCGTGACAGCAGTTAACTACTTTTCAATCATTAAGACAATTGCAGATGGAAATCATAAACTTGGCAAGATTGCGGCATACTTGGACAAGAAACATCTTCGCTGACGCCATATCTGTCTACACTTTTAGATTTGGGCTTTATAGAGAAGCGAACGCCGATAACAGAAAAGAATCCGGAAAAATCTCGCAAAGGATTGTATTTCATTGCAGATAATTTTATCCGTTTCTGGTTCCGTTATGTTTATCCCTACAAAGGAGAGCTGGAATTGGACAATATGCAGATTGTACTGGATGAGATGCATAAGGATTTTCGGGAGAAATTTGTAGCATTTGTTTATGAGGACATCTGCAAGACTATTTTTGTGGAGCTGTGCAGGAATGAGGAGATTACTTTTACACCATCCCGTAGCGGCTCCTATTGGTTGAATGATTTTGATGGTGATACGGAAATTGATGTAGTGTCCGTAGATCATCAAAACAAGCGAGTATTTGCTGGAGAGTGCAAATACCATGCGAAACCGGTAGATGCGCAAGTGTATTTCGCATTAAAAGAAAAAGTTAATAATGCTACAGAAATTCGCAAGGCTTTTCCGGGGTATGAGGTTATCTATGGCGTATTTAGTAAAAGTGGCTTTACGCAGCGTATGCTGGATATTGCAAAGGAAAGTGCCGATATTCTTCTGGTTAATGAGGATCATTTGGTGTAAGATGCAGTGCCAGGTACTCTTACAATTTTCAGCCATCGAGTGACCGTTGTAAGAGTGCTTGGTAGCAAGTTCTTGCTATATCATTTTGGAATAAAAGCTGTTATCATACCGAAATACTACGGGGACACTAATTGAGCCAGTGTACCAAATAAAAGAGCCGGTGTTTGAGCCGACCCCCATGGTGGCCTGGGCGCATCCCCGGTGCTGTAAAAATTGCGACGATTTGGGTTATTCCTAAAAATGCAGAGAAGCCAGTAGACAGGCGGAGAAAAGAAAATAAATCTCAGTGAGGTTTCTGTGACATTTGGGTGCTACACTAAAAATGAAGGAGTGTGATACCATGCGAATTTTAGTAGTCGAGGATGATCGACTTTTGAATAATACTTTATGCTATAATTTGAATACTGCGGGCTATACGGTTGATTCTGTACTGACAAAATCAGCGGCCAGTGGATTCTTGACGAAGCAGGACTATGACCTGATTGTGTTGGATATAAATCTGCCGGACGGGAACGGTTTTGACTTCTGCCGGGAGGTAAAAGAACGCCGTCCTGATACGGCTATTATCTTTCTGACTGCAAATGATATGGAAAGCGATATGCTCAAAGGGTATGAACTGGGCGCAGAGGATTATGTGACAAAACCTTTCCCTATGAGCGTCTTTCAAAAGAAACTGGCGGTGGTGCTGGGGCGGCTGACAAAACAACATGGTGGTGATACTTATGAGGATGGCACACTGACCATCAATTTTTCAGAGATGAGTGCTGCCCTGTCAGGAAAGCCACTTACATTCACCCCACTGGAATATCGACTTTTGAAAATCCTGATGAAAAATCCACAGATCGTTTTGACGCGGCAAGTCTTGTTGGAAAAACTGTGGGACGCAGACGGAAATTTTGTGGATGAACACGCTCTGACTGCGGCTATCAGCCGGGTACGAAACAAAATCGAAACACCCGGCCGTCAGTACATCAAAACGGTATATGGTATGGGCTATATGTGGATCGGAGGGGCGCTGAAATGAATGTGCGAAAACTTTCCGTCAACAAAGCTGTATCTTTTTAGCTGTTCTCCTGCTGGCGGCAATGGTGACGGTTTCAGTGGCTTTATATGCGTTGACCCAAGATATAACCGCTGTTTGGTATGTACTATTGTTCGGCATCTTTGTGCTGTTTTGCTCTATTTGTTTTATGGTGCTGGTTCGCCGCAAATTGGCGATGTTCTCCGATGCTTTTTGCAGTTTGATGGATGATATGTTGTCTGGGAATATGCAGCCGAAACAGACTGTGGAAGAAGAAGTCTTTTCTATAAAATTGAATATCGGTTGAACCGTTTGTATGAAGTCGTGCAGGAAAACAAGAACAGCATTGCACAAGAGCGGGCTGACTTGCAAGAACTTATTTCTGATATTTCCCATCAGGTCAAGACCCCGATTGCGAACTTGAAAGTGATTAACAGCACCCTGCTTGAAAATGAAGTCCCTGTGCAAAAGCAAAAAGAGTTTCTTACAGCACAGGCCACCCAACTTGATAAGCTGGATTTTCTCATGCAGGCTATGATTAAAACCTCGCGTCTGGAAACAGGTGTCATTTCTCTGGAAAAGAAAAGCCAGCCGCTTTATGACACGCTTGCCGCCGCATTGGGAGGTATTCTTCTGAACGCCGAGAAAAAACAGATCAATGTTCAAGTGGACTGCCCGGAGAACTTGGTCGTTTCCCATGACAGAAAATGGACAAGCGAAGCACTGTTCAATATTTTGGACAATGCAGTGAAATATACGCCGGAGGGCGGTCAAATCCGTGTTTCGGTTGAAAGTTGGGAAATGTATGTGAAAATCGACATTGCAGATACAGGCATTGGCATTTCAGAACAGCATCAGGGAGCAATTTTCAAGCGTTTCTATCGAGAGGACATCGTACATGATGTAGATGGAATTGGTATTGGTCTATATCTGGCTCGTGAGATCGTAACCTTGCAAGGCGGTTATATCCGGGTAACATCCGAGGTTGGGAGGGGTTCAACTTTTTCCGTCTTTCTGCCTCGACAATAAAATAAGTACGCTAAAAAACAAAATGTCACAGGCCTATGACATTTGAGATTTAATTAAACAGAGGTATTTTGTTTCCCGTGACATTTCTGTGAGGTTTACCTTTTATGATAGAGCCATCAAAAAGAAAGGGTGGTGTTCTATATGAACATATTACAAACGACAGATTTGAAGAAATATTACGGCACCGAACCGAACATTACAAAAGCATTGGATGGCGTGACCCTATCCATTGAGGAAGGTGAATTTGTTGCCATTGTTGGTACTTCCGGCAGCGGTAAGTCTACTTTGCTGAACATGATGGGCGGGTTAGATACGCCAACTTCCGGCAGTATTAAAGTAAAAGGGAAAGAATTATCGAAACTCAAGGATGAACAGCTTACCATCTTCCGCAGACGTAACATCGGGTTTATCTTTCAGAATTACAATCTTGTTCCTGTGCTGAATGTCTATGAAAATATTGTCCTGCCGGTGGAGCTGGATGGTGATACCGTGGACAAGCGGTTTATGGATGAAGTCGTGAAAATGTTGGCTCTCGATGGGAAGCTGAACAGTATGCCTAACAATCTGTCCGGCGGCCAGCAGCAGCGTGTAGCGATTGCCCGCGCCCTTGTTTCCAAACCAGCTATTATACTTGCAGATGAACCGACAGGCAATTTGGATAGCCGGACAAGTAGTGATGTTCTTGGTTTGCTGAAAGTTACAAGTCAGAAGTTCCATCAAACGCTTGTAATGATTACCCATAACAATGAAATTGCCCAGCTTGCCGACCGAATTATCCGTATTGAGGACGGAAAAATCGCACAGTGACAGGGGGGTGACATTGATGGATGATATTTTATTTGGGAACAATAATCAGGCAACAATCAATCGTCTTGCCAAAAGAAGCTACCGCGCTAATAAGCAGAGAAATGTTTTCGTTACCATCGCATTATTCTTGACCGCCTTTATGATTACATCTGTATTTAGTTTGGGGTGCAGTTATTTTGAAACCTATCAAATGCAGCAAATTCGTGCGATGGGCACGACTGCGGATGTGGCAATTACAAGCCTCTCAGAAGAACAATATGAAGAATTGAGCCGATCCAGCTTGGTATCCGTAGTTGGTGTCAGTCAGAGATTGGGCAGCATTGATACATCTGGAATGGACGATGCCCTGCTGAGTATTACTTGGATAGACGAAACAGAATGGCAAGAACACCGTGTACCAACAATTTCGGATATACACGGAGATTATCCGCAAGCAAAAAATGAAATTATGCTCCCTACATGGGCTTTGCGTGCAATGGGGATTGATGATCCACAGATAGGGATGAATATTTCCCTTTCCTATCAACTCGGAACAGATTATCAATATATCTCCGATGAATTTGTTTTGTCGGGCTATTACACAGATTATTCGGCTTCACGTGCAGGCAACCGTGGTGCCGCTTATGTTTCGGAGCTTTTTGCAACACAAACAGGGCTTCCCTTTGATAGTGTGTCTACCGCAATGATTTCTTTTTCTGATGACAGTAATGCCCTGCGATCCTGTGAAAAACTAAAACGGAAGATTTCGTTTACAGAAGTCAGTCCTTTGAAATTGTACCTATTGCTCAGAGCAATTCCACCACCATTGTTCTTCCACTGGCTGCTATTATCGTCTTTATCATTATCAGCGGCTATTTGCTGATTTATAACATTCTGTATATCTCAATTTCAAGAGATACACAATTCTATGGACAGCTTAAAACGATAGGCACGACAAAAAAGACAAATCAAGCGGATCGTGCGTTCTCAAATATTCAGAACGGCGGTGATCGGTATTCCCAGCGGCCTGATTGTCGGTGGTATTGTTTCGCTTGGACTTGTTCCGTTTGCCATGAATATGATGTACTCAAGCGATACAGACCTTGGGAGATAGTGTCCTTTTCCCCCATTATTTTTGCGGGTGCCGCAATCTTCACATTTTTTACTGCAATCATCGGCAGCATGAAACCAGCGAAAATAGCTGCAAGTATTTCTCCTGTTGCGGCTTCACGCTATACGGAGGCAAATACAAGGAGTTACCGAGATCATAAGAGCCATAGAACAAAATTATCTCGGATGGCACGAGATAATATTTTTAGAAACCCTAAAAGCGCTTTCCTTACTTTTGCGTCCTTATTTTTAGGCTTAATATTGTTTTTGGTTTCTGCTGGTCTACTATCAAGCCTAAGTCCCGACAATTTTGTAAATCAATGGGGAGAAAGTGATTTCGCATTGACTTACAGCATTTTCGAAGAAGGAAACCTGCTCTCTGATGAAATGTTGCAGCAAATTGAAACAATGCAGGGAATTGAAAATCTGCGCGTCACTTATTCTGCTTCACCGTGGCCCACTATGGATGTCATTTACGACGAAAATGTATTCGGGAAATATATTGATTCCTTGGATGGCGTATCAGTCTTGATTTTTCAATGCGGAAACACGAAAAACTATACAGTATAATTTTGGAGCGGCGTTTACGGAATAGATTCCAGATATATCGAAGAACTTAATAAAACGCTTGATAAGCTATTGACTTAACCGCCTTTGAAAGGGAGAGTTGGTGGTTTTGTCCGCTATGACGGATGATGAGGGAAACCTATTGATTCAGCCAGGGCAAGCAATCACCGTTGTCGGTGAGTCCGGGGAACAGGTCTTTACAGTGGCAACTGGCTTTCTGGACGCTGATTTTCAGAGTGGTCGAGGAAATGAGAGAGGTACTGCCCCTGATTTGTATATCAGTGAGCAGGCAATAGAGAAGTTGTCTGGAGAAACCAAAATCTTTCGGATTGCTTTTGATACGATTGATAGCAGTTATGACAAAGGGATTATGGAGCAGCTTCAATCCATTACTGCTTCGTCACCGGGCATTACGATTCTGTCACGATATGAAAAGCAGCAAGAAATGGCCGGATATTTGCTGACCTCAAGGATTATAGCCGCAGGGTTGTCCGCTGTATTTTTGCTGATAGGAATTATGAATTTCATTAACACAATGGTTGTTAGTGTAAATACTCGGAAACATGAATTTGCAACACTTGAAAGTATAGGAATGACGAAAAAGCAAATTAGAAATGTATTGCTTTGGGAAGCGGGTATTATTGGAGTATTTCTTTCCTACTGCTTGCCACACTGGGAACAGCGATATATATTCCAATATACTCAGCCTTTAGAAGAATGGTTCCTTATGCAGCTTTTCACTATCCTGTAATTTCTCTGTTGGTTGTCGCAGCTATTGTTTTGCTGGTCTGCTTGGCAACCCCCGTCATAACTTTCATGCAAAATGTTAAGCAAAGCGTTGTAGAGAGACTGCGGCAGAAATTAAATATTTGCGATGAAAACCGGGAGATTATTCTCCCGGTTTTTCAAATCTCACAGGTTCGTGAGATTTCAGCCCATTATTCTGTCGAAACAGCGTGTGTCAGTGACATTTCTGTGAGGTTTGCTTGTTAAGATAAGCGCAAAAGGAACAAGCTGCCGCACGACGGCAAAAGAAAAAAAGCCGTCGTACAGCAGCCTATCAACACGCCCATTTGAAACGGCGGCTTTGATTTTCAGAGCCGCCGTTTCTTTGCGTCTACACAAACCAATGACGACTTGCAGGGACACGGTAGCCGATTGGAGGTTATTTTGCCGTGTCCTTCTTTTTGTTTCGCAGTATCCATGATCTGCACCAGTTAAAAAAAGCGTAGCCCCTCCGTCGGAGTCGTCTGGCTTTGAGTATGAACTATACCATGTAAGCACTCTTCTTTATAAAACACTTCTGCGCCCAGCAGGTCCGTTGCGACTTGTTGGGCGCTTTTTTCTGTTTTCCGAGGACAAGCCCGCCTCGAAAAAAATTTTTGATAAATTTTCAAAAAGGAGGCTTTTAGCGGGTAGCGATCGGCTTTGCGTTCGCCTTGTTAGCGGAAAGGGAGAAAACCACCTCATTCCCCCAGGAAAGGGGGTGAAAAGATGGATATGATCCCCCGCAATGACTATGGCGAGCGGTGCCAGTTCGATGCTTACTGCAAGCTAGTACTGTACCATGAGGCAATCGACTACCTTCGGGAAATGCAGAGGCGCCGTGACAGGGAACTGTCATTCAGCGACCTTCCGCAAATGGAGATGGACAAGCTCTGCGTTGTAGATCATTACCCAAGTGACAGATTTACATTCTCGTCCCACGGGTATGACCTACATATTGAAAACGAGCTTGTGGCTGATGCCTTCGCCGGTTTGTCTGTTCAGGAGCAGAGTATTTTGATCCTGCATTTTGTTCTGGACCTGCCGGATCAGGAGGTTGGCCGCCTTGTTGGAATGTCTCGCAGCGCCGTTCAGCGGCGAAGGGCAAAATCATTGACCGAGCTGCGGATCAAGTTGGCCGCACTCATGCCGAAGGGAGGTTGAAGGTATGAAGAAACCCGCTTACAAGGGCAAGGAGCTTCTTCCTCTTTCGGTGATTGACGCCGCCCGTGACGGGGACTCTCAGGCTGTGGATCAGGTACTCCGGTATTATGAGGCTATATCAATAAGCTCTGCACCCGGACGCTTTACGATCCTGACGGCCAGCCCCATGTTCGGGTGGACGAGTACATGAAGCGCCGATTGGAGATCAAGCTCATTCATTCCATTGTCAGCATGAGTTGACAAACCCGGTCTGAAAGCGGAAACAGCTTACCCTTTCCCTGTTTCTCTCTTTCGTGGCCGAAGGCAGCACCTTGACAAAGAAAGCCCGGCGGGAGCCTCCGGCGCAGCATAAGGCAGACGGATACATTCCTGTCTGTGCCGAGCCATACGGCCGGTGCGCCATGACCCTGTTGCAAGTCCGCAGGACGGGACCCCTACTAAACAGGCGAGCGATTATAACCAGGCCGCAAAACAAGCGTGGCAGCTTGTGGGCGATGAAGCACAGGCAGGGTTAAAGATACTCGCGCATTGAACGCCCGCAAAGCATTGTGCGCCGCACCCATCAGCATGGGCCGGGGTGAGACTCCCGTGGAGCTGTGCCAACAGCCGTCCGTTTTCTGTCTCTTTTGATGCAAGAAATGGTTTTGTATTTGAAAGGGTGAACTATATGCAAAACGAAGTAAGAACCGCGCCGCAGATGGTGCGTGAATATAAAATTGGGAATACAACTTATGTTGTGAAATCCCATTCCAGACCTGACGCCACGGAGGACGCCGTTTCCAAAGTGAAGCGTCTGATACGGAATGACCTCCGAAAAAATACTGCAAACAAATAGAAAAAGGCAGCAGACAGCTTCCAGCAGCGCGGTATAATTGAGTTAGGAAAAGCATTGTCTGTTTGACTGTCGGATAAGGAGGTTAAAATGTTACAGTCAAACACCCGCCCTGCCGTGAACAGTTTTCCTTTTACCGTTTTGAGCAGCGATGAAATCACCGCTCTTTACTGTCGGTTATCCCAGGACGACAAACAGGAGGGCGACAGCAACAGCATTATAAATCAGAAGAAAATCCTCAAAAAGTACGCAATGGACAGGGGATACACCAACATCCAGTTTTACATTGATGATGGTATCTCAGGCACGACTTTCAACCGGGCCGGCTTCCAGAGCATGATCGCAGATGTGGAGAGCGGCAAGGTAAAGCGGGTTATCGTCAAGGATATGTCCCGCCTGGGCCGTGACTATCTGCAAGTAGGTATGTACACGGAAATCTTTTTCCCGGAGCATGATGTTCATTTTATCGCAGTCAATGACGGGGTGGACAGCAACCAGGAAGATAACGAGTTTACCCCCTTCCGCAACATCATCAATGAATGGTACGCAAAGGACACCAGCAAGAAAATCCGTGCAGTGAAGCGTTCAAAGGGAATGGCCGGAGAACATATCGGCTCCCATCCTCCTTACGGTTACAGGAAAAATCCTGAAAACAAAAAGGAATGGATCGTGGATGAAGAAGCCGCCGAAGTGGTCCGTGAAATCTTCCGTCTGTGTGTCAGTGGTTATGGTCCTACCCAGATTGCAAATATGCTGACGGAAAGAGAAATCCTCTGCCCCACCTACTACGCATTGGAAAGAGGCGAGAAACCGCGTACCGTACTCCCTCCCCATAAATACGCATGGAACGGCCCGGTTGTCGCAATGATATTGGACCGGGTGGATTACCTGGGGCATACGGTAAACTTTAAGACGCACAACAAGTCTTACAAGTGCCATAAGAAAATCAAGCATACTCCCGATCAGTGAAGGTCTTTGAAGATACCCATGAGGCCATCATTGACAAGGAAACGTTTGAGATCGTCCAGAAAATCCGGGCCGGGAAAAGGCGGCCTACCAGGATGGGGGAAATGCCCATGTTCTCCGGCCTGCTCTACTGTGCAGACTGCGGGAGCAAACTGACCTTCCATCGGAAAGCTGATGAACCGGCAGAAAAACATCATTATATCTGTGGAAATTACAGGAGCAATACTTCCAACTGTACCATGCACTATATCCGTAACGTGGTAGTGGAGCGAATTGTCCTGGAAAACCTGAAAGAAGTCATCCGCTATGTTTCCAACTATGAGGATGAATTTGTGCGGATGGTGATGGATGCCGATGTGCGACAAAAAAACCGTGAGCTGGCGCAGAAGAAAAAGAAGCTGATTGAGCTGCAGAAGCGTATCGGGGAACTGGACACCATCTTCCAGCGTATCTATGAGGACAATATCACAGGCAAACTTTCTGACGAGCGGTTTATGAAAATGTCAAAAGGCTATGAGGATGAACAGCATACCTTACAGGCCGAGGCAGACAAAATTCAGAATGAGCTTCAGCAGGAAGAAAAGAAAAGTGTTGATGTGAAACGCTTTCTTGCCATCGTAAAGAAATACACGGACCTGACCGAACTGACACCTGAAATCTTACGGGAGTTTGTCGATAAGATTATCGTCCATGCACCTGACAAGAGCAGCGGCAGACGGTTACAGGAAATTGAAATCATCTATAACCATATCGGAGAATTTGACCATTCAAAGGTCACTCTCTGGAAAGGAAATGCGGTATAGCATATCCCGTGCCATACCGCATAATCCTAAATCTTAAAAACATCCTTACGAAAACCTTGTTAAATCGGCATTTTTCAGAGCGAAAAGTGTCTTGAATGATAGAAAAAAGCCATAAAAAATGGTATAGTGTTCTTATCAAAACACGAGGAAAAATGGCATGACAGAGCATGAAGAATTGTTGATGCTGAGAGTTCTTGCAGCCAAACAGGCGCAGGAACTGGAAGCAAGTAAAAGGATCATCGCAGAGCGTGATGAGAAGATCCGCAAACAGAATATCCAGATTGACAACATGATCCAGGCACTGCTCCATGCCAGGAAAAAGTTATTCGGACCATCCACTGAGGTTACCCAGGCGGATGGTCAGTTGTCGTTGTTTGAATCTGTCCAGGAGCTTGCAGAGCAGCTGAACCTTTCCAAAGAGAAAATAACTGTAAAGCCTATACACGGACGGCACGGAAGCCAGGTGTCCGCAAAGAAATGCTTGCAGGCTTTCCACAGGAAGTTGAGGAATATGTCCTTCCGGCAGAAGAAAAATGCAGTGTCTGCGGAGGGGAAATGAAAGTGACTGGTAAAAAAGTTGTGCGTACAGAGGTGGAATTCCAGCCGGCGAAACTTATTGTCAAACAGATCATCCAGCAGGTTACTAAATGTGTAAACTGTGGAACAGAAGACAGCCCAAATGAAAAATGTCATTTTCAGAAAGCCGCTGTGCCTGTCCCTCCATTGGCACATTCTATTTCCACGCCATCCCTGATTGCACAGGTCATGTACCAGAAGTTTGCACTGGGGCTGCCATTATCCCGGCAGGAGAAAGACTGGTACTGTCTTGGCCTGGTGCTTTCCAGAAGCAACATGGCAAACTGGGTAATCCGCTGCAGCGAGGAGTGGTTCGAATCTGTCTACTGGAGAATCCATGAAAAACTGCTTGAATGCGATCTCATCCATATGGATGAGACCAGGATCCAGTGCAATAAGGAAGAAGGAAAGCTTCCGAGCAGTGAATCCTTTATGTGGGTGATGCGGAGTGCGGCAAGTGAAGATATCCAGGCTGCATTCTTCTTTTATTTCCGCAGCCGAGGTGGGGAAAATGCCAGGAAGCTGTTAAAAGACTTCAACGGGTATCTGATCACGGATGCCTATGCCGGATATGATACGGTACCAGACATAAAGAGAGCCCTGTGCTGGTCACATGCCCGGCGTTATCTTATAGAGAGCATTCCATTGGATTCCAAAGGGAAAGAAATCCCAGGCTCTAAAGATGCTGAAGGAAGAGAATATATCAATCTTCTCTTTAAAGTGGAAGGGGAAATCAAAAATCTCCCTTACGAAGAGAAGAAACAGAAGCGTCAGGATGCTTCAAAGCCAATCCTTGATGCCTTTTGGACGTGGGTTGAAAAGACTTCTGCCATGTACACAACAAATGAAAAGCTTACCCAGGCGCTTGGCTACTGCCAGAACCAGAGAAAATATCTTGAAACATTTCTGGAAGATGGCCGGATTCCCCTTAGCAACAATTATTGTGAAGCAAACATAAAACCGTTCGCAACAGCAAGACGTGCCTGGCTGTTTGCTGATACTCCAAAAGGCGCATTTGCAAACGGAGTCTTATACACACTGGTGGAAAGTGCCAAAGCCAATGACCTAGATGTCTATGAGTATCTGAAACACCTGCTCACAGAGAGGCCCAACAATCATCATCTGGAAAAACCATCTGTCATTGACCGGCTTCTGCCTTGGTCAAAGGAGCTGCCAGAACAGTGCAGGATGAAGCGAAATAGAAAAAAGTTCCTCAAACAATAATGTAGGCATTATAGCAGAGACACTGCTATTTTGCACTACGCCATGTTTTGAGGCACTTACGGTTATACTTAAGAAAGTGGGGACGTGGCTGTGTTTTTAGATGAATCACAAAAGATTTTATCAGAATATCTGGTAGAAACAGAAATAGCAATGAATGATTGAAAACAGATGTATTAGTTTATTTTGAACGAACTTTGGAACTGAAATTTGGATGTGAGGAGCAAGGGGGAAGGAAAAAAGTGGAGAAAAAGCATTCAAAAGACACAAGAATAAAAAAAGATTTTTTTAGCATCTGCATCCGCATTTTGTTTGGGGACAATAGTATATAATTGGATGAATCCTATTTCAACAGTATTAGGTTATGCTGCGAGTTGGCCGGAAAAAGAAAATTGGTCGTTAAAAGAAGAACTTGACGTGGCCATTGAGGAAGCGTTGCTAAGGACAGAAGAAAAATTATCTTCGGATTCTAATAGGAAAATTGTACAGGAATTGAAACAAATGGTAGATAAACCAGATAGTCTGGAAGAACTTATAAAAGAAACGGAGGCTTATCAGCAAAATTATTGTACACAAAAGGATACAAAAGAGATTGTTGATTTATTTGACATATGTTTTAAAGAGCAAATTGCTAGGTCTAAACAATTGAGTAATGTGTTTATTATGTCATATGGAGTCCTTACAATAGAAAAGATAGACGCAATAAATAAAATTATTTTGGGTGATGATAAGAAAATAGATGAAGTTCATCAAGAAGTTACGAGAATGTCAAAAATAATTGCGCAAACGCAGAGTATAGGAATAAAATGTCTTAATAGTGTTGCATTTATTTTAATTGCAATGGCAGTTTTTTTAGGTATGGGAATTGTTTTTCAGAACAATTATAATGGGGACATGTTACTTGTAGCACCTATATGCTATGCTATATCAGATCTTTTAATTTTTTTCCTCGGAAGAGAGGGATATATTTTTGAATCAATATATAAAGGTATATGTGAAAGAAAATCAATGAAATTACTTAAATATAAAGATAAAAAAATAAGATTTGATATAAAAAGTACATGGAAAATTTTTATGACTTTTGTTGTACCGAGTATTTTATCCGTATCATGCTTTTGGATAATATATTATGCATCGAATATGTATGAAAAGAATTTGCTTGGTGTAACTATTAATTTAGTTTTGGGAAGTTTAGTGAGTGGCTTGTTGAAAGAGGCACGTTATGATTGATGTATGTAAATAAAAAAAGGAAAAATAACATGGGAACAACAACTAAAAGGCAACATTATGTGTGGAGAGGGTATTTAAAACGCTGGAATAAAGAAATAGACAGCTTGGGACGTATATATGTTTACAGAAAATGCGTCAAAGGAAATCAGCCAAAACTAGAGAATGCAAGACTAGAGAATGTTGGATTTGAAAAGTATTATTATGATATGACGGGATTTTCTAAAGTAGATGTTGGCCTTGTATCAGAAATTATTATGAAGATACAAGGACAAAAAGAAATGACATTTGGGATAAATAAGGATTTGTTAGAAAGTGCAAATGAAAAACGTGATTTTATGGAAGAACTCATTTGCGAATATGAAGAGATTGATAACAAGCATCATTTTTTGGAAAAGATTTCTCAAGGCGATATGAACTTTTATCAAGATACGACAGTTCAAAAAGTTATGAACGATTTAGAAAGGGAAACGCTCAATGCTGCTTTTGGTATAAGCGGAAAAAATGAGGTAGAATTGTTAAAAAATTTTGAAAAGGCACTCAATTCACTTGATGAATTTGACATGAAACATGAATTTCATAGATTTTTTTCTTACAATATATGAGATCACCGACAATACATAAAAATCAAACAGATGCGTTCAATGCAATGAAAGCGAAATTTAATGAACTGGGAAAATTAAGTACGGAATTTATTATAATTCTTTGATGATATTTATGACAGAGCAATTGGCTTGGAAAATATCAAGATATTTTCGGACTTGGATAGAGCGATATGAAAACAAAACAGATATTCCATTTGTCACATCTGACACACCAGTTGTAAATTTAACAGGTATAGTATTTGCAGACAGAAATGAATTTTACTATCCAATTTCGCCATCAGTAGCTATTAAGCTATGTATTGCAAAAAAAACATTGGAAGATGCGGAGGAAGAAAATAAACAATTGATTATAGAAGATAGAGATGAAATTGAAAGATTAAACCGTCGAATGATAGTCAATTGTTATAACGAGGTCTTTTCGAATGATTATGACACGCTAGTTGAAATAGCGGAGAGATATGAATGTGAAAACAAAATCCTTGGCAATCAATAGTAAAGTTGCACAAATGGAGGGGAAGTGTCAAAAAATATGGCGTAGTGCAAAAATAACAGGATTTTTGCTATAATGTTTATATGATTGTTTGAGACACTTACATTTATGTGAGCTACACTTATGGGGAAGGAGAGAGGGGGTGTTTATGAAAGATTTTAAAACAAAAAATATTTCGGAAGAGCAGAAACCTGAAACAAAGGAGGCTGAAAAGAAATTAGAGAAGAAAACAAATATATATTCTACTGGAAAATATTTATGCATTATAGCATCAGCGGGTGTCTGTTTTTGTTTAATTATTGTCAACTTTATGCAGTATTTTAAGTTTTCCAGAGTTATGAATCTTGTCTATGAGTTTTGTAAAGATACATCAAATGCAGAGCAGGCTGCTAATCTGGGGGTGTTTGTCAATAATCTGGAAACAACGAATATGTTGAATACGGGATTTACGATTATTAGTATTGCTATAACAGTCTGGATTGGTTTGAATATATATAATGTGGTTAGTAAAGAGTATATTCAAAAGGCAATAGAAGAATATAATGAAGAAATGCTTATTTTAGAGCAAAAAAGAGAAGAGAAAATGCAGTTTATTTTTAAGAAGACTGTATTTATAAATTTATTATATATGACTGGTAAGAGGTATTATGCTTCAGAATTTTTTGCTGATTTATTTTGGAATACAGATAAAGAATATGAGAAACTGGATCTTATTATCGAGTATGAAAAAGAATATATTCAGTGCTGTAGATTTTACGAAAATAGTGAAAAATTAAACGCGAATAGAGTAGCGGAAGATTGATCGCTAAATACAAAGAATTGGGAAGCAAGGAGCCTTATACCGAATATGCTGATACTGATCCTATGAAAAATTTTATACGTATGCGGCTTTCGGATGTTTATTTCTATAAGAACATGACTTGTGATAAAGAACAATTCAATTTACAGGAAATGAAAGAGAGTGTTGAGCTGTACGAGACGGTTATTGACAATCCAAGTAAAATTGAATTTTGGGACGAGAAAGTAGATGCTTATTTCTGCAATTCACAAGGCTATACATTACGAACAATGAGTAAACATGAAGAAAATGAGAAGAAAAAGCTCGATTATCAAAATAGTGCATTGAATAAATTATCAGTTGCTGTGTCAAAACAGCCGAATAATGGACGATATAATCGCAATTTAGGTCTGGTTTACGAGGATAAGGGAGATTTAGAAAAAGCTTGTGAAAGATATAAAAAAGGCTGTCCAAATTGATTCGTTTGATTATAAAGCATATAATACCGTTGTATCCGTGGAGTTAAAAAGGCTTGAAGAGGAATATGGAATTAAAGGCAGGAAAGAAAAACTACTGAATGAAATTGATTTTTCTAACCCAAAAGACTGGATAGAGAAAATTGATAATGATATTTTACAATGCCAAAAAGCAGAAAAGCTTATGTTTACGTTTGTAGATACGCATTACAATATGGCAAAAGCTTATAATGTACAAATATTTGCTTGAGGGAAAAGTAAAAAAAAGAATTATTAAAAGCTGCTCATAATCAGATAGATATTGCACTGGAATTAGACCCGAAAAGTGCAGGAGCATTGTATACGAAAAGAAATATTTATGAAGCAGAGGGAAATTATGCGGAGGCAAAAAACTGACGCTGAGAATGAAGTGATTGCTGGGAAAGGGGATAATAAATATCTGCCTAGTGAATATGATAAGAGAATGAGGATGAAGTTGATAGCGGGAAAGTAAGCCCTCAAGCTAAGGGAATTCGTTAAGGATATTATTTATGTATCTAATGGTGTGGTGAACAAAGGAGGAGACTTTGAAGGATTTTGAATCATTTGTAAAAAACATATTCAACTAGAGATATATATTTTCTTTTTTCTCCAAAAATTCTTATTGAAAATATATAAAGAGCATATATATAGTTTAAAAAAATTTGGCTGTTCCATGCTGTTTCCTTTGGAATCTTTTCAATATGGCTTCTTTCGCAGAAGTGCAAACGTGATGTTACTTGCGTGGGATATCCCTAATATGGCATATCTTTCAATTATAAATGCAAATGATTATAGAAAAAATATAATGACAGAGGAAATGGCTGGAATAGGGGTTAACCTTTATAGAGGATATGAGAACAAACATTCTGGAAGTGAGTATCTAAAAAATGCTGGATTGTCGGATTTACATAAATTTGTGATGGGTATGAGCTATGAACAGTTCAAGTATAAAAATCCTGAATGGATATACCAGAATTTTAATCGCAATTATCACATTCTTATTGGAGCATCTAGTATTAACAGGGATAAGCTTGTAGATGCCAATATGATTACAAAAGAAATCTTTGAACTTACGGTAGAAGAAACCTTGGCAGTGGAGTGGGTTGTTTTGTGGTTATGTTACAATTGCCCATCGCCTTTGAGCTTACCCGAAAAAGTATATAGAAAAAAAAGATGAAAGGATTTTAACAAAGAATAATATAGAGCGGATTATTGATTATTATTCTGTAACCTACGAACAAGTTAGAAAATCGCCATTGGGAAAACAGATTTTTTACAGTAAACCATTTGTTATTACTCAGAAGAAAAGAGAAAAGCTTGCGGTAAGCATTTATTTGGTTCAATGATGCTAGCTGATGGATTATACTGGCTGATTAGGGATTATTACCGTAATAACCAGAAGGGGCAAGTTTTTGTAAATGCGTTTGGTGAAATGTTTGAAGACTACTTCGAAGAATTGATGGGAGAATATCTCAAAAATAGTTTTTGGCATAAAATTCCTGAAAACAAGAAAAAAAGTGCAGACTATTATGTTGAGTTTGAAAAAGCTGTATTTATATTTGAATTAAAGTCCGGAATGTTGGAAATTGGAGCAAAGCAGCAGACACCTAATGTTGAGCAGATTAATATATTTTATAAGAGAAATATAGAAAAAGCATACAAGCAATTGAAAAACTCAGAATTAGAATATAAAGGCGATAAACCAGTAATAAAGATTTTTTTGCTATATGAGAGTATGCCTTCGAATACGCAGATGATAATTTCTTCATTACCAGAGTTATTTGAGAAAGATTCAAATTGTTATGTTATGACAATAGAAGAACTAGAAATGTTTTTAACTACGTATAAAAAAGATAGAGTTAAATTCGATAATATTGTGAGTAGGCTCATTACAAGTGAAAATGGGGCTAGACGATATAAGAGTGTTTTTGAAGTGCTGCGGGAATATCAAGCAACTGAAAATATGCAGTTTACCGGAGAAAAAGATTATTTTGAAAAAATAGTACATTCGTATATTGGAGAGCATACGGAATAAATGACGAAAGTGGATATATTTGGAGGCATATATAAGAATGATTTTCCAGAGTATTGTCCAATATGCCGCCGTGCTTACGAGCACCAGAAACATAAACATGCACAAGATCAACGATACGAGGAAGATAAAAATGAAGCAATGTATATTTTGCATGGAGTGGAAAGAGGATAAAGAATTTAATCGTGAACATATTATTTTGGAAGCGCTTGGTGGAAAAGGCGACAAGGATATATGTTTGAATGTATGTACTTCCTGTAATTCCTCCTTGGGACGAGTAGATGCTTCTCTTTTAAACCAGAGTATAACAAAATATATGAGATACAAATTCAAAATTAGAGGGAAAAATGGAATTCCCAATCCATTTAAAGGAATCGAAGTAAAATATGCAGATACGTCGATTGTTGGCGAGTTGAAAGTCGACAAAGAGGGAAAAATTAATGGGTTTCGTGCAAAGCACCAGGTATTAGAATGTAATAAAGAAAAATTGATTGTAGGTCCAAGAAAAGGGTTTGCGTCATATGTGAATAGTAAGCTGAACGAAAATGGTATGAATCCAGTAACAGAAAAAGAGCTTCTGGAAAATAGGATTGATTTTAATGAGCATAAAATTCCGCACGTTGAATTTGTGGAATTTCCAGAGGAAATGAGATCACAGTATTTGCTGTATGCATTTCCAACTATGTTGAAAATGGCATATGAATATTGTTTTATCACATTTGGAGAAAAATATTTAAAGAATCCTATAGCAATGAATATTAGGGATTTTTTGATAAAATACGATTATAAAAAAGATACAGAATACTGCTCGCCCACTATAGCTTCTTTAATGTGGATAAGTGAAGAAGAGCGGAAAATATCATTAAAAATGTATATAGATAATGATAATATATGGGTGCAGATTGTATTATGGGGGATGATTTTAGCAAATATTTGTATGTTAGAAGAGGTATTTGAGGATGAGATGAAGATTGACAGTGGTTTAAGTGTAGAAATGTGAAGACCACTTATTGAATAAAAATGGATCTTGGAGAAAGACACCATTAAAGAAAAATCGTGCATTTTCGAGGATTGAATTATTTATGACGGACTCTGAATATACGCGAATTAAAAAAATGAAAAATCTTATAGAGACACTGAACCGCCCGGAAGAGCATATGACTATTTATAGGACTGATGGATCCTTTGTAAGTTTGAAATACGAGAATAGTCAGGTGACTATTTGTGATTCAAGAGAGAAAAATGTGAGAAGGGTTGTGGAGGCGGATAATTTTATCAGGGATATTATGAGGGAATAGGTGTTAAAAATCCCACTTAGTCATGAAGACCAAGTGGGACGATACTATGCCGTCTTTTGAGAATTGCAATAATCATAAAGATTCAAAAGATAATCCGGACTTTCTCTCCAAATGCCGGTATCGTAGTCGAAGAGTGCGCTATATATCTTTGACTGGTGAAGCGAAGCAGTGCTTCCTCATACGAAATATTATCGCGCAGAGAGAGAGCTTCGACGGTATCACGCATAAGACTAACAGCACAGCTTTCTTTTTGTGAATCGGTGAAGTTATAGTTTGATGTCTCCATAGCGGTCACTCCTTATAAATTCAAGATGGTTAATGGCATCCTGGGTGCGGAAGCAAAATTGATCTTTTAAGCGATTGGGGATTAATTTTTTTATGGTGATTTTATCGGCTTCTGGTGTTCCAGGAATACCAAAATCAACTCCGCTGATATAACGCTGTAAGGTACGAGCTGTTTGATCGTCTGCAATTTTGCCACCGATGATATCAATTGTGCTATACTTTTTCAGAAGTTGTGGAAACAAATCTTTTTTTCGGTTTGCAGCTACAAAGTGGAGCATTCGATGGTTGCTCCCTGAAAACAGTATGCCAGTATATTCGGATCATAGTGGAACTTATAGACAGATATTTGACCATCTTCAGGATTGAAATTTTCTGGAACACTACCAATGCGTATGGCTTTTCTGGTGGAAAGATGGACGTAATTGTATGCCTGCTCGTAAGATGAAGTAAGATAAAATCCGCGACCAAAATCAAGTCCACCAAAACAGCGGTTCAGTCAATCTCTGGGATGCCAATGTAACTGCCGTGATATAGAAGTATTCCATCCTGTAATTCTATCATAAGGTTACACCTCGATTCTTTAACAAGGTCTCCACATCGTGAAGCACACAGGAATAACCATTTAAATGAAGAATGTCGTAGCATTCAGCGATAAAACCAAGGATATCGTATTTTCTGAATAGTTCAGTGCAGTTGCTGGAGGACATTTTCCATTTGGATTGAGCCATACGGAATACCCAGCACTGCATGTCAGCAATGTCGAGCTGTCTTTCACTCATAGAGATTCGCCTCCTTTGAGTATAATTTGTTAATTAAAGTATAGCGCTTTTCTTAGTCTATAGCAACGACTGAATCGCGAATTTTTTAGAGTTATTAAATACTTTTGCAGTCGCTCCATATCTCACATTCTCCGATACTCCCTCGGTGCAATCCCTTCTGTTTTCTTAAAATCCTGGAAAAATAATTGGCGTCGTTCATGCCGCATTCCTGGCCTGTTTTTTCAACGGAAAGGTCTGTGAAGCGGAGCAGTTGCTTGGCATGTGTGACACGGATTTGAATTAGGTGTTGATTGTCAAGTAAAATTGACCCACTTTTACGTTTAATTTTGACCCACCTGAATTCAGAAATCACCTGATTTTCAAGTGGGTCATTTCTGTATGTAAATCTGATTTTTTACACTGTGAATTGACCCGTCAAGCGCATCAGCTGAACGGAAGTTCAGCATCCGGATCC
>ENA-OQAA01000494-OQAA01000494.1-human-gut-metagenome-genome-assembly--contig:-NODE-494-length-26586-cov-2.254016_pt1 | contig 26586 bp, 35 predicted proteins | sample MGYA00242489_ERZ504515 | MGnify/ENA primary metagenome ERZ504515 (study PRJEB26092, sample SAMD00036237) | human gut metagenome | host: Homo sapiens | study: EMG produced TPA metagenomics assembly of... | reverse complement strand
ATCCTGTTTTTATAAATTCCATCAGGCGGTTTCTGATAGATTAAATCCTGTAAATTCCTGTATTTTTTATTCCCAGTTATCTTTTTCCTCAGTCGGAAACCATCCGAAATCCACACATCTTCCCAGATCCCAGCTGTCCCATCCGATCCAGCCTTTTTCGTTTACCGTATCTGTAAGAAGCTTGTAGCTCCAGTAAAAATATCCGCTTCCTTTTTTCCAGGCATTTAACTGAGCCTCTGCCACAGCCTGATAAATCTGCTTTTTCTCCTGTACTCCCAGAGCTTCCTTCCGGCTTCCTTCCTCTCCATTAAGTACACTTCTGCCGCCTTTTGTATCGCAGCCGCAGGCATAAGAATTAAACAGGCACCATTCTCCGCAGATCACTGGAAAATACTGCTCCATCTCCTGAATTTCTTTTTCATAATGCTCCCGGATATATTCCTGATATGCCTCCACGTTCTGTTCACAGCCCTCAGCCTCTGCCATCATCAGATACTGGTGGGTGTCAAGAACCACATTCACATATTTTTCTTCCTGCATAAAATCCTTCCAGGCAAGAAGCTCAAACCCGTCATGGATCACTATGTATTTTTCTTCCGGAAGGAATTTCCTCATTCTGTCATAGGCTCTCACATAAAAATCCTTCAGAAATTCCAGTGTACAGGGGCCGGATCCTTCTGCCATGTCTTTATCTGCCGCCGGATAACGGTTTGGCACATCAAATAATTTCCAGGCGCGATCCATAACCGGCTCATTAATGGCCTCGATTCCCCAGAGCCCTTTTCTGTTTCCGTATCTTTCTGCCAGACGTTCCAGAACAGAAAGCACAAATTCCACTTCCTCTGGACTTTTCGACCATCTGCACACACCGCAGATACCTCCGTTATCAAAGCCATTCTGTCCCAGAGGCGCAGTATGAAGGTCAAGAAGAATGGTAAGCCCATACTTTTCCGCCCAGTTAAAAGCCTTATCCAGTTCCTTTATGCAGCCTGTAAAGGGTTCTCTGTCCCCAAATACAAAATACGGAACCGGGATACGGACAGCCTCCATTCCCATTGCCTTAATGGTCACAAAATCTCTTTCCGTAATATATTCTGAGCGATGGATTTTAATCCTTGCCTCATAAACCTCCCGTGAAAGCTTACGGGGAAGCCAGTATTCATCTTCCGCATCCGTACCCTCAAATAAAACAGGACTCATCCATTTTTCCAGAACCAGCCAGTTTCCAAGATTTACACCTTTTATAAACATTTTATCTCTCCTCTTTTAACAGATAAATTCCCGGAATGCTTCTTCTACAGCTGCCTTATCCTCTGTATCTGCCATAAGCTCCAGAGGCAAATCCAGGTCAAGGCTGAAAATTCCCATAATGGATTTTGCATTCACATAATATTTTCCACTGGAAAGATCCATATCACAGTCAAACTTCGAACAGATTGCATTAAAGCTCTCCACATCGCTGATATTAACCAGTTTTACTTTTCTTTTTACCATAATTCCTGCCTCCCTTTATTCTACTGCCGCAGTTTCGTCTGCCTCGTAATCAAAAAAATCAAAGTCTGCTGTGTGACGGTGCATCATGCGGTCACCGCAGGTAATTCCCACAAAAGCCCCTGTAAATTCCCCAAACTGTGAATACTCATCAGAAAATTTACTGGTGTCAAAGCAGGGACCGATCTCTGTATAATGTTCCCCGTCCATAGACCACCGGAACTGAGATTTTCTGCCGTTGATCTGCAGACGCATATAAATTTCACAGCCATCCTCCACAAGGGTCCGGGCATCACTGAACTCCTTTTTTCGCCGTTTTCCACCTGAAGTACGGAAACAGCCCCATGTCCCAGAGTATCGCTGAAATATTTATAAAGATAAATAAAATTCATATTGTCATAATAGAGAATCAGCCTGCTGTATGCTGATAGGAAAGAGGCGTAAAATCAAGCTTTGTGGTAATGCACGCCTGTACGCTGGTAAGCTTCTTGCAAGAAGGCTCACCTGGTTTAAGGAGCATCCGGATTCCTGTCCCCGAAGTCTCGCCCATCCCGGTCTTGAGGTAAGATCCACAAAGCCTGACGGATCAATTCGCGGCGCATAATAACCGATCTGAAGAGTTTTCCCGTCAAAATCATCATGAGCCGGAAGCTTACTTGCCGGGCTCTCAGGAAGAGTACTTTCCTGAACAAACTCCTGAGCCATATTGCCGCCCTTCTCCATACGAAGCCATCCATCCTCAGTCCACTTCATACGCTGAATGGCAGTTTCTCTTCCAAGAGTACAGCGAAGCTCAGGCACAAACGGACGCGCAGTCAGATGAACCATCCAGGTCTCTCCGTTCGACAGATCTACATAGCTGGCATGACCGGATTTTTGAAGCACACTATCCGGATTATAATACCTGGGTTTTAAATGATCCCAGTCTGACCGTTCATTAAAATCTCCGGGACTTGATGTAAGGATCGGATTGCAGGGATCCGGCTCATAGGGTCCCCAAATATTTTTTGACCTGCCCACAGTTACGCTGTGATAATAACCGGTGCCGCCCTCTGCGCACATAATATAGTAATAATCCCCACGCTTTGTTAGATGAGGCGCTTCTATACATCCTCTGTCCGTGCCTCCTCTCCAGAAAGCTTTTGGCATACCCACAATAGTTTTTTTCTCCGGATCATACTCTACGATATTGATAGGCCCGGGTTTTTCATAAGCTGTCCTTGTTTCCCAGTCAAGGGCCACGATATATTTTTTTTCCGTCATCGTCATGGAACATAGAGGCGTCAAACCCGGTGGAATGAAGATAAACCGGCTCACTCCAGGGACCTTTGGGATCCTTTGCGGTAATAAGATAATTATCCACATCAAAATATCGTGCATTCATGGAATTCATAACACCGTATACCACATAAAAAAGCTCATCTGCCTCACAGTAGGTCAGGCACGGCGCCCAGATACCCTTTGCGCTTGGAAGCTTTCTGAGATCCGGCTCCCTGTCATTCTGAAGCGCATGGGAATAAAGTTCCCAGCTTTTCATATCTCTGGAATGGTAAATGGGAATTCCCGGAAACCATTCAAAAGAAGATACTGCAATATAAAAATCATTCCTTTTCTGCAGATGCACGGATCTGCATGAAATCCCGGAAGAATCGGATTCTGAATCATTTTTTACCTCCTGTATACTTATCTGCCGGCAGCTCTCTCATGAAGATCACGGATAATGCCGTCAAATTCTTTATCCAGATTATAGAAACGCAAAATCACAAAGCAGGCAATAAATACAACAATGGGAATCCACACAAAACAGAGTCTGATAGAAAACAGTGCGGAAGATGACTGTACTGCCGCTTCTCCCACGTATCCGCCGATTTCAAGGATAATACCAGAAGGGCGGAGCCTATGCCGTTTCCGATTTTGTAGCCAAAGCTGCAGGCGCTGTTTACCAGTCCCTCTGTACGGTGTCCGGTTTTCCATTCACCATAATCAATAGTGTCAGAAACCATTGCCCAGATTGTCACTCCTCCGCAGGCATTTCCAATTCCACGGATCACACTGGAAATTACGATCACCGGCATGGTGCTTCCGCCAAATTCCAGAACCAGCATTCCAACAGCTGACAGAATCAGACCCAGAGAGAATACATTTCTTTTCCGAATTTCTTTACAAGTCCTGCAATAAAAAACATTGCCGCAATCTGAATGGCATTGTAAATTCCGTTGATTGTACTTACCAGATTTTTATCGCCAAGGATATCCTTTGCATAATAGACAGTTGTTCCTCCGTTTACTGCATAATACAGGAAAAATAATGCCAGAACACAGGTCATCATGATCCAGTATTTATTTGCGAACAGAGATTTGATTCCTTCCGCAAAGGAAACCGGCTCTGCTTCTCCGCTGATCTCTGCAACAGAATGCACTCTCTCCTTGGTTCCGATAAAAGTAAGAAGAAAAGCAATCACTGCCAGAATTCCCAGCACTGCAAAGGTTTTTGTCCAGGCAGCCGCATTATCGCCGAAAAACTCTACCAGAGGAAGTGTCACCATATTAATCGTCAAGGTTCCTGCTGTTGCCAGAAGATTTCTGAAAATACTTAGTACAGATCTCTCATAGGGGTTCTGTGTCATTAACGCATTCAGTGAAGAATATGGTACGTTAATTGCTGTGTAAACCACAGTAGAAACAAGGTTGTAGGTAATAAATACATAAACAAGTTTAGCTGTTGAGCCAAGAGAAGCAGGTACGGAAAACAGAAGAATTCCTGCCAGCGCAAACGGAATACACATTCTCAAGATCCACACCCTGGCTTTTCCGTGCTTTGATTTTGTACGGTCCACGATCATTCCCATGACAATATCGCTGATTCCGTCAAATACACGGGATATCAGCATGATCGTACCTACTGCCGCCGCATTTACTCCTGCGTAATCTGTATAGTAAAAAAGCAGGAACGCAGACATTGCCGTGTAAATAATATTGCAGCCGAAATCTCCGCAGCCGTAACAGAAGCGTTCAAAAAGAAGTGCCGGAGTCAGTTTTCTTTTTTCGTTCATTATTCTCCTCCTATTCAGAAATTTTACTTTAAATTTCTGTGTGATCATTTGTATTTTTCCTGGCTCTGCGCGCCCAGAACAGCCTTTAGATTACTTGTTGTAACCTATTTGATAAGCATATCATAAAACACTTGCTCCTCTGCTGCCAGATATGATAGTATCTTATCAACAGGTTAATAGTATCTTTTATAAAAAGGAAAGGAGGTTACAGATTATGAAAAAAATACTGACGCCCACCAACTATGAGCTGATCCCATTAAATGATAAGACAAATGTACGCTTTTTTACCTCCATAGATCCGGGCAGCTATGTGGCTCCCCACTGGCATGATGCCGTGGAGATTGTATATCTTCTGGAAGGTGAGCTGAAAGTCATTGTGGGAAATGATTCCAGAAATCTGAAAGCCGGTCAGTGCGCCATGGTAACTCCAAATCAGATCCACTCTACTCTGTGTACCAGCCCCAACCGGGCAATTGTTTTTCAGATTCCGGAAGCCTTCATGGAAAAATTCATTCCCAATGCAAGAAATTTATGTTTCAGCCTTCAGGATCCGGCAGCCTCACCTGTTCTGCAGAGCAAAGTGGAGCTTTTTAAGGAGACACTGATAAAAATGCAGTTTCTCACAGACCTGCAGCCTGACGGAGCTGTTCTCCGGTTTAACAGTCTGCTTTTTGAGACTCTGTTCCAGCTTTATCATAATTTCTGCACAGAAGCGCCCAAAAAAGACACTGTCCAGCACAGCCGTAATCTGGAACGTCTGGAACCGGTACTGCAGTATATTGCATCCAATTACAACCGCCCGATCTCACTGGAAGAGATTTCCGGAGTTGCCATCCTGCAGCCCAAATACTTCTGTCGTTTTTTTAAAAAATGCATGGGAGTCACCTTTCTGGAATATCAGAACGAAATCCGTCTGTCAAAGATTTATAAGGATGTCACCTCCACCAGTGACAAAATATCTGACATTCTGGAACGCCACGGCTTTACCAATTATAAGCTGTTCCGCCGAATGTTTTCTGAACGGTTTCATGCCACCCCTACGGAAATCCGCAAGCATGTATCCTCGTGAAGCACTTTTTATTGTATAAAAAAGACCCTGAGAAGACAAAATCACTAAATATTGTCCCTCCAGGGTCTCTTTCTTTATGATATTCTCAGGCATATTTATGCCCGAATTTTATTACATCAGATGATGCTTCTGAAACGCTTTCCAGATTCCGTCCTCAGTTACCTTCGGACAAACCTCATCCGCAATCCTTTTTACAGCTTCACTTCCATTTTCCATACAAATGCTTAAGCCTGCTGTTTCCAGCATTTCCTTATCATTCATACTGTCTCCGAAGCCTACTGAATCGCTGACCGGGATCTGCAGATACTCACATACCTTTCTCACTGCGGTTCCCTTGTTAAATTTACGATTGATCAGCTCCAGATTTACCACGCCATGAGAAACATCCTGAATACAGAACAAAAACTCTTCTTCAAGCGCCTTCCTGGGAGCGTCCAGTCTTTTCATAGAAGGCTTGTCGCCACAAATTTATAGACCGGCTGATTTCTGTATTCCTCTATAGAACGAATAGAAAAAGTCTTTTTTACAAACTCTCTCCATCGAAGAAATTCGCTGCTGACCTGTTCATCTACATCTTTTTCCACAAAGGCTTTAAAGCTGTCACTGGCATAAGCTTCATCTCTGCACTCTGCAATCCAGCATAAACCGCTTTCTGTTAAGGTATCCATAGTCTTTATCCTCTGTGCATCTGTCATAGGACAATCATAAATGACATTTTCACCGCACAGGATGTATCCTCCGGCGCTTGCCACAACCCCGTCAAATCCGTACTCTAAAAAAGAGGACAGCATTCCATAATTTCTCCCGCTGCAAAGAAATACCAGATTTCCCGCTGCCTGCGCTTTTCTTACTGCTTCAATGGCAGAAGCCGGAGGTTCGCTGTGTCCGGCTCCGCCAGAGTACCGTCTATATCCAGAAAATAACTTTTTTGCTCATATATTCTCTCCTGAAAATTCTTTTGTTCTGTGAAATCAATTCCACATCTCTCAAATTATATTTCCAGAATTGAATCTTGTAAACTGGCATTTTATATTAATCTGAATGCTTTTCATCTGTTTCTTTATACATTTCATTCAAATATGCTTTTCCAGCTCCCTTATGACAATTTTAAGTGCCTTGATCCGGGCATATTTTTATCCACTGATTCCAAAATATGCAGGGAGCAAAAGAGGTACTTGTCTTTTTCAGCATTTCGTCCACTGCATCCTCATACAGATCCCATTTTTCACGGTTGCGCCAGTCCTCTTCTGTAATCTTCCACTGCTTCTCCGGATTGTTCTGGCGTTCCGTAAAACGGGCAAGCTGAGTATCCTTGTCAATCTGCACCCAGAATTTAATGATCACAGCTCCCCAGTCAGAAAGCTCCTTTTCAAACTCATTGATCTCATTGTATGCCCTTTTCCAGTCATTTTCTGTACAAAAGCCTCCAGACGTTCCACCATCACTCTTCCGTACCAGGTGCGGTCAAAAATCGCAATATGACCGTCTTTGGGAAGTCTTGTCCAGAAACGCCAGAGATAATGCCGGGCCTTCTCATGAGGCTCCGGACTGGCAATGGGATGTACTTCATAGCCTCTGGGATCCAGAGCTCCTGTTATCCTCTTTATATTTCCGCCTTTGCCTGCCGCATCCCAGCCTTCATAGGTAATGATCACCGGCACTCTCTTCCGGTATAAACGATTATGCAGCTCCCCAAGACGTTTCTGAAGCTGCTTCAGCTCATGATGATACTCTTCCTCGTTCAGTTCTTTCCCCTGAAGCTCTACTTCTGCCAGCTTTGGCATTTTTACCAGAGGAAAAACATTCTGAAGCAGAGGCGAAGAATGCAGACGGTTCTGCATGGCAATCTCAATACTGCTGATCATGGTATCCAGCACCTGAAGCTCCGCCCATTTCCGGTTTCCTGCATCAATAATATACCAGGGCGAGGAAGGAAGATTCGTATCCTTCATATAGCGGTCAAACACTTTTTTGCATTTTCCATAGTGTTTATTCTGCCACCGATCAAATTTTGTTACACGCCACTTTGTGTCCTCCTCTTCCAGAAGACCTTTCATGCGGGAATCCTGTTCTTCTCTGTCAATGTGCATAAAAAAATTTCAGCACCAGATACCCGTTATCTGTAAGCTGCCGCTCAAAACGCCGAACACTTTCAATTCTTTTTTCATATTCTGCTTCCGTAAGCTTTTTCTTCAAAACCTCTTCTGTTGTCTGCTCCATCCAGCCGGAATCCAGAAAAGTGAACTTTCCTTCTTCCGGAATCTGCTTCATGTAACGATACAAAAAAGGCTTTCGAAGTTCCTCTTCTGACGGAGATGCCATAGTTGCAACCTTAAAGAATCTGGGATCAATATTTTTTATCACCTTTCCGATCACACTTCCCTTTCCAGCCGCTGCCCATCCCTCAAAAAGTACCAGCACCGGAAGCCGGTGCTCCTTGATCTTTGTCTGGAGATCATAAAGCCTGTTCCTGTTTTTATCAAGCTGCTCCTCAAATTCCTGTTTTTCCGGAATCTCACCCGGCATCCATTCCTTCAGCATATGCTCACCCCGTTTCTCAGAATTTTCTGTTTCGCCTATATTAACTGTTTTTATTTGTAGTATAACATTATTTTCTGTTAAATTCTATGAGATATACATTTTTTTCATTATATATATCAATGCTTTTTCCAAGCCATACTCTCATAAATTCATATTTCAAAAAGTTTTCACTACATCTATAACAAAATTTTACATCTTCCACCTAAAATACTCATGCAAATATTTTCTATCACAGCAGCATAAACCGCATCACTTTTTTAATCCTATAAAAATGCAGATTATATAATACCTACATTTCGATAATATATAACCTGCATTTTGAGCCGTCACATTTTTATTTACTTTAATCCAGATGAAAAACTTTTTTGAGATTCACACAAACAGGACTATTATCGGGATTTGTTTCCATAATATCTGCCATATACTCCCACCATTTTTTATTTATCTCTGTTTCTGCGCCCTCACGCCAAAGCTTTTCATCCTCAATCTCAATATAACCAAAAAGTATTAATGAATTGGGATCCAAAAAAATTGTGTAATTTTTTCCACCATACCTATGTATCATCTCTTTCATTTCTGGCCAGAGAAGATTATGACGTTTTTCATATTCCACTTCCTGACCTTCATATAATTTCATAGTAAATCCCTTTATCATTTTTCTTCCTCCGAAATAGTGCCTTCTGATTTTCTTTGTCCGGGAATAGCACATTAATGTCTCTGTGTTATTCCCGATTCCAAGGGTATTTCCAATTAACAATGAGTTTCCAAATCAATAAACATCCTTCCACTCATCAATATTGGACGAATCAAACCTAAACGGAGCTCCCAGAATTACTTCTGTTCCTCCATCTGACGCCTCAATAACTTCATAATCACCAAGTTCTCCGGCAGTGAATTTATCTCCTGATACTCCTGTAATTTCTTCATTTACCAATGCAATTGAAGTATAGGCACCTAACCTTCCAACATCAACTGGATTCCAAAGAAACATATATGGACAAGAATGGGCTTCATCATCACCAATATATTCAGACATTTCTGAAGGCAATCCCAAGCCTGTCAGCTTGCAGGAAGCCCCTGAATCCTGAAGTACCTTAGCCGCTGATGCAATTCCTACTGTTGTCGGTGCACAGATCACCTTTAAATCCGGATAATTTTGTAAAAGTGCCTGTGTAACATCTGTTGATTTCTGTGGTTCATCATCGCCATATGCAATCTCTACTAGTTCCAGTTTACTGTATTTATCATCTTTCATGACTTCTTTCATAGCCTCAATCCATGCATTCTGATTTGTAGCCTGTGAAGTAGCAGAAAGGATTGCCCATTGACCTTCTCCACCGGAAATATCCAGCACAGCATCCATCAGAGCTTCTCCTATTTCTTTTGTTCCTGCCTGATTTACAAAAGTCATTCTACTTGCAGGATTAACTTTCGCATCCAGACAGGACACTTTAATTCCAGCGTCCATTGCCTCACTAAGACATGCCTGAAGTGCATTTTCATCATTACCTGCAATACAGATTGCATCTACTTCCTGAGAAATTAATGACTGTACAACTGAAATCTGTGCATCCGCAGTCGCTGTTTCCGGGTGTTTAATGATTACTTTTCCTCCCTCATCCTCGATTGCTTCTTTAAATCCATCTGCTTCTTTCTCATTATATGGATTTCCTGCGGCTTTCGTAACAATAGCAAATGTTTTCCCTTCTGCTGCTCCTGAAGCAAAAACTGTTGTTCCGGCTGCCAGAATCATAGTTACACTGAGAACTGCACCAATCACTTTTTTGTTCATTTCTCTTCCTCCTTTGATAAACATTGTATACTTAAGCACAAATGTGCAAATGTACTTTTAATAAACCGCATATGGAATGTTCATAAGTTTTGCTATTTTAATAAATAAACCTGAATTATGACCTACAGACAAAGCAAGGTGATGTGTAGGTGCCTCTGCAAACCAGTGATCCATATATTCAGCAGGCTTCTGGGCAAATTTTATATGTGTGGAGGTGTTTCCATTAAGGAGAATCGGTGCGTCAACCGCTTCTCCCTCACTAATGTTAAATTTTAAATGGCCATCTCTCGTCTGTGTTACTCCAAGGGTTGTCACCTTTCCCGACTGTACCTTTGCTTCTACCGAAACACCACTTCCACGTTTTCCATGATAGATCCCCATCCCACGAAGGATTGGTTTCCCTTTTGAAATAGCAAAATGAAATGGACCATCATGTCCCAGAATCATGGTGTCTCTGTTAAAATCAGCGGCAACAATCTCACAAAAACTTCCACCCGTACCACATATATCTGCAATTTTCATTGCCAGAGCTGTTTTTATATCTCCCTCTCCTGCACATGCAATTCCCCTCGCATTCAACAGTGAAAATCCTACAATAAATCCACTTTGTACTGTTTCAAAATAATCATCTCTCCATGATAATAATACGATACACTGTCCAAATTTCTATCACGTACCATTTTCTCCTGAGCAGATGCAACTCTGGCTGACCAGTTTAATTGATCTTGTGAGGGCTTTCTCGCAATAGGATCTGAAGGAGAATCCCCGGAAATTTCAAAAAAATCCTGTATTTGCTGTAATTTTTGCTGTACCTCTTTCTCTGTCACAGATTTCAGATAATAATCCAGATCGCTCATCTCTAAAATTTCAACGTCCATGCCTGTCTGTGCCTGCAGCATAGTAAAATCACTGTACATATCCAGCATTCCGCTGTAATATCCTCCCAAAAATCCAAACCTGCTCCACTTTAATGTTCTTTGTACAGAAGCAGCTACACACCATTCTTCAATTTCTTTCCATGCTTTCATTGCTTCTGGCCTTTTCTCCGTCACTTCATCTGCTTGCAAATGTCGGAGTTTCATAAAGTCCAAGTAATCCATTTACTACACGAAACGGAATACCAGCTCGATTAAATGCATTTGAAATCTCCGGCACAGAACATCCTACGCATTGGGCCAGCCAACGATCTGTGCCTGTAATCTCATATGCCATTTCTGGTGTCGGCTGCAAATTCAAAATCACTACCGGTGCCTTATTGATCTGATGTACCGGCAGCACACAGGCACTTGTATAGTAAGTAGCTGCATGAGAAAAAACAATATCTACATTACTTTTGTTAAAAAACTCTCCTGCAGTTCTGCCTTTTTCCTCTGTATCTACCATTCCAAAATTATAAACCTCACCCCATTGGCTGAGTTTCTTTTCAATAAATTTATTATATCCGATCAGGCAGTTATAAAGCCCTTCAAACTGTTCCCAATATGTGCATAAGCCAGCACTGTAGAAACCAATTCTGGCTCTTTTAGGTTCTTTTATTTTTTTCAGATTGCTCATATTTTCACTCCTTATACTGTAATCTTGTTATCGTATTTCATCGTTTACAACCTGATTATATACTGATATAATTTAGAATACATCAAACTATATTTGCATAAAATATCATAATCTTGCTTTTACTGGAGGTTCTTATGAGAAACTCAGCTACACATGAATATATGGAAAATCTGAACTTCAGCTGGACAGACGATTCTATTCGTTTTATCAACACCGCCACTCCCAAAGCCCGTCAGACCTTCTTTTATGTACAGGAAGCAGGTGATTTCTCTACTTTTCCCCCTTACTTTACAGAAAGAGAAAATCTGAACAGTTTTCTTTTAATATATACCTTGTCCGGAAAAGGTCTGTTAAAATATCAGAACAATACTTTTACCCTTTTCCCCGGCTCTCTTGCCTATATCGACTGTATGAACCATCACTATTATGAATGTCTCAAAAAACAGCAGTGGAAATTTTTATGGCTTCATTTTAATGGTCCTTCTGCATTAGGATATTACGAAGAATTTCTACGCAACAATTTCCGTATTCTGGATTCCCTTGATCCTTTTTTTATGGAAAGTACCCTGCGCCGTATTCTTTCTATTACACAAAAAAAGGATCTCCATTCAGAGATCCTTATATCTAGCCTGATTACTGAAATTCTCACACAGATTTTAATTGAAAATGAAACAGAACAGCTTTGTCTTGGATTAATGCCTGATTTTCTGAATACTGCTCTAAAAGAAATAGATACCCATTTCCGCGAGCCACTTACTTTAGAATACCTCGCAGACAAAACAGGCATAAGCAAATACCATTTTGCTCGAGAATTTAAACGTTATATCGGCACCCCACCTAATGAATACCTGATTATTACACGCCTAAACCATTCCAAAGTTTTATTGAAATATAAAAATATTTCCGTAGAAGAAATTGCCTTTGCCTGTGGCTTTCACCAGGTCAGCCATTTTATTCGTCTGTTTAAAAAACACGAAGGCTGCACTCCTCTGAACTTTCGAAAAGCTTGGTGCAGCAATGAACCTGCCAAACCACCATCAGCTCGCTGATCTGACTGACGATTTCTTCAAAATCACAAATGACATGATTCCGGCCAGCACCGAAGTTCCGGCAAAGTTCAGCCAGATTCCGGTAAGTCCCAAAGGCCATAGGACTACTATCAGAACCACCGGGAAGATCAGCGCCGTAGAAACTGAAATCAATGTTGCCTCTTTTGCTTTTTCCACCGCTACCACATAACTCTGAGTTGCAAAGGAAAACCATCTTGTCACATAGGTCAGGGCAAACAGCATAACTGACTGCCGGGACATTTCCATAAAAGCTGCATCCGGATTATTTACAAACATCCGCGTGATCAATTCAGGGAAGAAAAATAATATTCCTGCAGATAAAAATGATATGACCGCGCTTGCCGTATAACAGCATTTTTCAATGGACCGGATACGCCCCGGGTTTCCTGCTCCCAGATTATAGCTGACTGCCGGCTGCAGAGAATCGCACATGCCATAAAGAAGAGGCTGTACAAACCTCGGCATACATAAGGATTCCATAAACAGATACCGCCTGCGCTCCCCCCATTCGCAAAAGCAAAATGTTCAGCAGAATAGATGTAACACGCCCTGCAATGTTGTTGAGAAAGTTCGGCATCCCGCAGCTTATGATCTGCTTTACCATACTTACAGAAAACTCCGGCCTGCAGAAATGAAGCTCCATTTTGCCCCGTAAAAACGGCCAGAAGGCTGCTGCGGAGCAGACAAACATTCCTGCGCAGTCGCAAGTCCTGCTCCCCAGATTCCCCATTTGAATATGTACAAAAACGTAAACTCCAGAACAGCTGTCAGTACAGACATAAATATGTTCAAGAACATACTGCTCTTTATTTTTCCGCAGATTCTCAGATAATTGTCCACTGCAAAAATAATAGTAGTAATCGGGGCACACATGCATATACTCTCAGATACTGAACTGCCAGCTCAAGAAGCTCCCCCTGTGCCCCCATAAGCTTCAGAAGAGGCTCTGCCAGAACATACAGAACGGTTCCGATCAGCACTCCGGCGCCTACGATCATTATACAGGCGCAGGTAAAAATATTATCAGCGCGTTTTGTTTCCTTTTTCCAAGACTTACAGAAATAGGAACTGCGGAACCTACACCAATCAGATCTGCCAGTGAAAAATTAATGATCACAAAGGGCATGGCAAGGTTCAGGGCTGCAAAAGCCAGTTCTCCCAGAATCTGGCCAACCAGTATCCCGTCTATTACCTGATAGAGAGCTGAAGCCAGCATACTCACTGCGCCTGGAACCGACGCAATAAAAAACAGCTTTACCGGTGACATTTTTGTAAATAATGTCTTTGAATCCATAACTTCTGTCAATACCCTCCGTTTATTCCCCGGACGGCAGCTCCTCCTTATCAAATATCTCCTTTTGAAATTCTTCCTGCATGTAATCCGTAAACACCTCCATTCCTTTCATAAGGTCTGAAGAAAATTCTCTCAGAGTCCGTTCCAGGGCCTGTTCCTCTGCTGCAAAAACTCTGTTCAGCAGGCTTGCAGCATATAGCTTTCCCTTTTCTGTAAGAATAAGTGTTTTTTCTCTTGTACTGCCCGGAGTTTCCAGTCTGATATACCCTTTCTCTACCGCTTCTTTTACCACTGTATTAAGAGTTGTTCTGGGAACCATCCATTCTTCGCTGATTTCTTTTTGAGAATGAGCCTTTTCATCACTCAGCACATAATAAAGAAGCAGGCTGTTGTCCTTAACCCCCAGTTTTCTTGCAGCCATGTAATACAAACGGTCAAGACGGTTCATACATTGGTTCATCCTGTCTATGGCTTCTCTGATTTGCTTCATTTCTGTTCCTCCTTTTCTCAGAGCAGATACTGTCTTTCGTTTCATCTGTCTCTTTGCTTTATAATACGATTCGTATTTTGTTTATTTGGTATTATAATACGAATCCGTATTATATGCAAGAAGTTTTTTATAAAAAAGCAGGGCCTTATGCCCTGCCTGATATAACTCTTCTGTTAAATTTCCTGTGCCCGGATTGCCCAGCGCATCTTTGTAGATCTGGCGCGGCTGTTTCTGGCGCACTCCTCCTGTGAGGGACGGATCACATTTTTGCTGATGTCACTGTAAATTCCCTCCTTATAAAACTGTTTAAAAGATTTTTTTACCAGACGATCCTCTCCTGAATGGAAGGTAAGGATTGCCGCTCTTCCGTTTGGAGCCAGCACCTGAGGCAGCTTTTCCAGAAAATCATAAAGCACCTCAAATTCACTGTTCACATCAATGCGAAGGGCCTGAAAGCTTCTCTGACAGGATTTTTTTACAGCCTCCTTCCGTTCCTTTTCCGGAATAAAGCTTAAAGCCTGCTCGATCACCTGTTTAAGATCTGTGGTAGTTTCAACAGGGCGGATCCTTCTCTGACGGATCACCGCTTTTGAAATTTCCTCAGCATAGGGCTCATCTGCGTTTTCCAGAAGCATTCCGTAAAGCTCCTCCTGAGTCACCTCTTTCAGGCGCTGTGCTGCGCTGATTCCTTTCTGAGGATTCATGCGCAGATCCAGAGGGCCGTCCACTTTATAGGAAAAACCTCTCTCCGGATTGTCGATCTGCATGGAGGACACCCCCAGATCTGCCAGAACAAAATCAAATTTCCCTGCTTCTTCTGCTACCTGATCAATATTTCTGAAATTCAAAAGCTTAACTGTAAGGATATCTTCTCCGAATCCCTGTTTTTTCAATCTCTCTTTTGTTTTTTCTGATTCAATGGGGTCTACGTCCAGCCCGTAAATATGTCCCTCTCCTTTCAGACATTTCAGCATCTCCAGAGTATGCCCTCATATCCCAGGGTAGCGTCCAGGCCGCGCTGTCCCGGCTGTATCTGAAGAAAATCCAGAATTTCCTTCACACAGATAGAAATATGCATACCTGCCGGAGTACTTCCTTTTCGTATTACTTTTTCTACCACATCTGCATATTTTTCCGGCTGATGCTCTTTATATTTTTCACTGAACCGCTTCGGGTGGGTTCCGGAATATCGCACGCGGCGTTTATGTGGTTTTTCCTGATTTTCCATTATCTATTCTCCTGTCTGTTTCTGTTATTTTTTATAAAATCATTTTTGGTAACCAACTTACAGCTTCTAAGAGCACAGGCATTTTACAATGAACGATTTTACCTTTTTCTGCATTCAGATAAAATATGGCTGTACAGTACATACCTGCCTGCTGATATAAAAGCTGTTTTAAAAACCTTCTTTTATCAGAAAAACTTGTTACTATACTAGAATATCAGAAAATCTCTGAAATCACAATGAAAAGAATCCTCTAAAAAAATTGACGAAAGATTAACATTTTTCTTCTTTACTTTTTTCCTGATTTGGCATAGAATGTTTCATTACAACTATAAAACTGTCATACCAGTTAGAAAAAAGAAAGTGGTGAATGAACATGAAACGCAGGTTTTTCTTTGGGCTTCTGACACCGGGCAGGATTATTTTTATTCTTATTTTAATCTATATTGCTCTGCTTACAGTGCCTTATCTGCGGCACAAAAAAGTTTCAAGAAAATTTTCAGAATGACTTCAGTCAGAGAGAGTTTTACAGCTCCCAGGCGGGAAGCGAGCGGATCGCCTACATAAACGACAACACAGACGCTCTTCTCTATCGCCTTCAGATGATCGAACAGGCAGAGCAGGAAATTATTCTCTCTACCTTTGACTTTAACGCCGACAAAGGCGGAAAAGATGTTATGGCTGCGCTTATGAGTGCCGCGGACAGAGGCGTAAAAGTCCGGGTGATCATTGACGGCTTCAGCGGTTTTCTGGATGTAAAGGGAAAAGGAACCAGTGGTTCCAGGCTCTGGCCTCCCATGAGAACATTTCTCTTCGCATCTACAATCCGCTCACGCCTTTAAAGCCCTGGAAAATGCAGGCCCGTCTCCATGACAAATATCTGATCATTGACCATCAGATGTTCCTGCTGGGAGGAAGAAATACAACCAATCTGTTTCTTGGGGATTACTCCAAATCAAAAAATATTGACAGAGAAATTTTTGTGTATGAGACAGAAGATAATAAAGCTTCCTCTCTCTATCAGCTCAAAGCTTATTTTGAAAAAATATGGGCTCTGAAGGACAGCCGGGAGTTTACCTGCAAAAAACTTTCTGATGAAATTCAGGAATGTATTGCGTCTCTGAACAACCGTTATCAGAAGCTGAAAGAAACATATCCGAAGGCTTATACGGACTGGGATTTCCAGAAGCTCACCTTTGAGACAAATAAAATTTCCCTTCTCTGCAATCCTCTGGAAGCAGAAAACAAAGAGCCCTGGATGTGGTATTCCATCCACCAGCTTATGCTTCAGGGAAAAGAAACGCTTATCTACACCCCCTATATCATCTGCGGAAAAGAGATGTACCAGGATCTTACAGACCTGAAGGACAACAATATTCCCCTTGAAATCATTACCAATGATGTTGCCAGCGGAGCAAACCCCTGGGGATGCACGGATTATCTGAACCAGAAAGAAAAAATCTGGAAAACCGGCGCAAAGGTTTATGAATTTATGGGCGGTCATTCCTGCCATACAAAAGCAGTTCTGATCGATGACAGAATGAGTATTGTGGCTCCTACAATCTGGATATGAGAAGCACCTACCAGGATACAGAGCTGATGCTTGCCATTGACTCAGAGAAATTAAATTCCATGATCCGAAAAGAAGCAGAAACAGACAAGACCTACAGTAAACCATGGGACCTGACGGAAACTATATTCAGGGCGAAAACTATGTTCCAAAAAAACTCAGTACAGGAAAGAAAATCTTCTACTGGACTCTTCGGGTTCTTACTGTACCTCTCAGAAAATTCCTGTAATCTTTCTGAGCCTGCAGAATAAAAAACTTCCTTTCATTGATCAGGCTGTTTCTAATAAGCTTCTGCAGCTCAGATCATTACTTCTGTCTTTTAAAAATATTTACAAAAAAAGACACTGCATCCGGAAATGCGCTCCGGGGGAAGCTCCCCGGAACATCCATTTCCTGTGCAGTGTCTCTTTTTTTGTAGCTATATGTGTTTTTATGACAGTTCCAGCTTTCCTGTATAAAGCTGATAATAGGTTCCTTTCATTTTGATCAGATCCTCATGATCGCCTCTTTCAATAATATTTCCATGATCCAGAACAATAATCGCATTACTGTTGCGGATTGTGGAAAGTCTGTGTGCGATTACAAATACAGTACGTCCTTTCATCAGGTTGTCCATACCTTTTTGTACAATACTCTCTGTTCGTGTATCAATACTTGAAGTGGCCTCGTCAAGAATCAGTACAGGCGGATCTGCACTGCTGCCCTGGCAATGGACAAAAGCTGTCTCTGTCCCTGTGAAAGCTCCTCACCGTCACCGCTGAGCATTGTCTGATATCCATTAGGAAGCATCTGGATAAACTGATCTGCATGGGCAAGGCGCGCTGCCTGGTAAACCTCTTCGTCTGTGGCATCCAGCTTTCCATAACGGATATTATCCATAATCGTACCGGTAAACAGATGCGTATCCTGCAGGACAATTCCCAGAGAACGGCGGAGGTCATCCTTTTTAATCTTTGTGATGTTGATTCCGTCGTAACGGATCTTGCCTTCCTGAATATCATAAAAACGATTGATCAGGTTGGTGATCGTAGTCTTTCCGGCTCCTGTAGAGCCTACAAAAGCAAGCTTCTGTCCAGGCTTTGCATACAGGCTGATATTTTTCAGGATTACTTTATCTTCATTGTAGCCAAAGGTCACATTCTCAAAAACAACATCTCCGGTCAGCTCTGTATAGGAAACAGAACCGTCTGCAGAATGAGGATGTTTCCATGCCCACATTCCTGTGCGCTCCTTACATTCTGCAATATTTCCGTTTTCGTCCTTTCTGGCATTTACAAGAGTCACATAACCTTCATCTTTTTCCGGCTCCTCGTCGATCAGCTGGAAAATACGCTCTGCTCCTGCAAGCGCCATAACAATGGAGTTAAACTGCTGAGCCACCTGCATAAACGGCTGAGTAAAGCTTTTTGTAAACTGAAGGTAGGAAGCCATAACTCCAAGAGTGATTCCGCCTACTCCGATAACAGAAAGGAAACCGCCCAGAACTGCTGTAAGAACAAACTGAAGATTTCCGATATTTCCGATTACCGGTCCCATCATATTTGCAAAAGTATTTGCTCTGGAAGCGCTTTCAAAAAGAGCTTCGTTTAATTTATCAAACTCTTCTTCTGATTTTCTTTCATGGTTAAATACCTTGACAACTCTCTGTCCGTTCATGCGCTCTTCCACAAAGCCGGTTACATCTGCCAGAGACATCTGCTGGCTGACAAAATACTTTCCACTGTTCCCACCGATCTTTCTGGTAACAAAAGTCATAACAAAAATAACTGCAACAGCCAGAATTGTCAGAAGCGGACTCAATGCCACCATGGAAATAAAAGTGACAATAATGGTAAAAAAGGACATCAGCGCCTGGGGAATTGCCTGGCTGATCATCTGCCTCAGAGTGTCGGTATCGTTTGTGTAAAGACTCATAATAGAGCCGTTTGTCCTCTGGTCAAAATAGCGGATTGGAAGAGTCTGCATATGTTCAAACATATCGTCTCTCACCTTTTTCAGAACACCCTGTCCGATATAAACCATCATTCTGGTGTAAATAAAGGTGGAAACCACTCCCAGAAGGAAAATGCATCCCAGAACTTCAAGCGCCCGGTAAAGCTCTGTAAGTTCGGACTCTGCTGTCCGATCAGCGGAATAATAAAATCATCCAGCAAAAATTTCAGGGACAAAGATACGGAGATCGTTGCCACAGAGCTGATAAGAATACAGACAAACACCAGGATAAAACGCGTTTATAGGTTTCTGTCACATATTTCAGAAGGCGCTTTGCTGTCTTTAACGTATCCTTGGACAGCTTTGGTTTTCCGTTTTGTTTCTTATTCATTCTCTTCACCTCCCCGTACCTGAGATTCATATACTTCTCTGTAGATTTCATTTGTTTTAAGAAGCTCCTGAGAGGTTCCCACACCTGCAACAGCACCTCCATCCAGAACAATGATCTGGTCCGCATCTTCTATAGAAGCAACGCGCTGCGCAATAATGATCTTTGTAGTATCCGGAATTTCCTCACGGAATGCCTTACGGATCAGTGCGTCTGTTTTTGTGTCAACCGCGCTTGTGGAATCATCCAGAATCAAGATCTTCGGTTTTTTCAGAAGCGCTCTTGCAATACAGAGCCTCTGCTTCTGTCCGCCGGAAACATTGTTTCCTCCCTGAACGATCTGGGTTTTATATCCGGCCGGAAACTCATTGATAAATCCGTCTGCCTGAGCCAGTCTGCACACTCTCTGTACCTCTTCATCACTGGCATTTTCGTCTCCCCACCGGATGTTTTCATAAATGGAACCGGAAAACAGCACATTTTTCTGGAGAACCATAGATACCTGGTCCCGCAGAGCTTCCAGGTTATAATCACGTACATCGATTCCGCCAACCTTCACGCTTCCCTCTGTCACATCATAGAGACGGGGGATCATCTGTACCAGGGTGGACTTTGCACTTCCGGTTCCGCCGATAATTCCAACTGTCTGACCGGATTTGATATGAAGATTAATATCCTTCAGGGAAAGATTTCCGACCTTTCCTCCATAGCTGAAGTTTACATGGTCAAATACGATTTCTCCATTTGGAACCTCTTTTACAGAATCCTCATTATCTGCCATTTCCGGCACTTCCTTCAGCACCTCTGTAATACGGTCTGTAGATGCCTCTGCAATCATGATCATAACAAACACAAAGGTAACCATGGAAAGGGACATCAGGATCTGAAGCGCATACACGATCACACTGGTAAGCTCTCCTGTTGCCATACTTCCAAAAACAATGCTCTTTCCTCCGATAGCAACCAGAAGAAGAACCACCGTATACATAGTAAACTGCATAACCGGAGAGTTCCATGATACGATTTTTTCCGCCTTTGTAAAAAGATCATACACATATTTGGAAATTCCGTGAAACTTACGGATCTCAAAATCTTCTCTGACAAAAGCCTTCACCACACGGGACGCATTTACGTTTTCCTGAACAGAATTATTCAGCACATCATACTCGTCAAACACCTTGACGAAGTGGGGATGGGCTTTCTTTGCAATAAAGATAAGGGTTCCGCCAAGAAGAGGAATCACGATCAGGAATAAAAGCGCGATTTTTACATTGATCATTAATGTCATGACCCATGAAAGCAGCACCATGATCGGAGCCCTTGCAAGAAGACGGATACTCATCATGTATGCCATCTGCACGTTTGTAATATCAGTTGTCATTCTGGTAACAAGTCCTGAAGTGGAAAAATGATCGATATTCTTAAAAGAAAATTCCTGTACCTTATAAAAAATATCATGTCTCAGATTTTTTGCGTAGCCGCTGCTGCCACTGCCGCCATTTTTCCTGCGATCACGCCAAACCACAAAGCCAGCATAGCCATGACCACAAGGATCAGCCCGCGCTGGACAATGTAGTTGATATTCCCCTTGGCAATGCCAACATCAATGATCTTTGCCATTTCCATGGGGATGAGAACCTCCATCAGAACCTCAAGGATTACAAATAACGGAGCCAGCACTGACTGTTTTTTGTATTCCCGGACTGATCGTAAAAGTGTCTTATTCATCTTTTCTGTCTACCTCCTTATTCTCCCTGTTCTTTTCTGCAAGATTCTGACACATCTGATAAAGAACTTTTTGCACAGAAAAAGATCCTGCTCTGACACACCCTCAGTCATACGGATCTCGGTTTCATGAATATGCTCCAGAATACTTGGACGCAGAGCCTCTGCTTTTTTTGTGGGAAGGATTCTTTTCAGTCTGGCATCCTCTTTTACGCTTTCCCGGTAGATAAACCCGTTTTTTTCGATCAGCTTGAGAATACCTGATACTGTAGATTTCCTGACCTGGAACTCCTCTTCAAGATTTTTCTGATAAATATCTCTGTGAAGAGTTTCCAGCAAAATATAATTCAGTATATGCCTCTGCATCGGCGTCAGCTCGTCATCCTCCACAGCCTCCTCAGGCTTCTGATTCCGTTTCAGCTGGTGATTCAGCATCCTCACCAGTCTTCCCGTATGCATGTTCCTTATTTTTTCATCAATATCCTGCATGATCTGCACCTCAATTTATTTAGTTAGCGTCCTAACTTTTTCATATTATACAGACAGAAAATTTTAATGTCAACACTTTTTTCAGGTCTGTTCCCCATTTCGTTCCATTTCTTCTAACTGCTCTTTTTCTGTTATACTCCAAGCTCTAACAGCTTCTTCGCTTCTTCCAGCCGAACATAAAACTGCGGATAAAAATCTTCGTCCTCTTTATATGGAGTATAATAAAACCTGCTGAGAACATACATATTCAGGTTCTTAATCAAAGTCTCATCCTCTGTCTCATAAAACACCTCCTGAACATCCAGAAGAAAATTATGCCAGTCCAGGACAAACTTTTCGTACTGTTTCAGATTTGGAGTGTCCAGCCATTTTTTTACTTTGATCTTGGAACGGTTTTTCTTTTTGCATTCATGGATCTGAAGAATATACTTAAATCCGTCCTCTGTATAATAGCGTCCCAGAGGAAACAGTCTGCAGAATCCCGGTCTGATATCATGTATGGAGCAGCGTCCCTCTGTGTTCAGAAACACACAGCACTCCTGCTCCCCTCTCATGGCAAGATGGGGAAGAATATTTCCGTCAGTGATTCCCAGCTCCAGAACACTTCCCAGAAGCTCCTCCGGTGATTTTTTTAATCCCGCACAAAGCCTGTGCACATCTAAAGGATCAAGAATCACTGTATCTCCCATTCCCTGACAGCAGTCGCTGCACCCTTTGCAGTCCTGACAGTCTGCCTTTACCATGTCGTTTGCTTCATATAAATTTCCGTCAGAAATTTCTTCCAGTGTAACATTTCGCTTCATAATAAAATTCTCCTCTGTAAGATTTTTCTCTCAGGCTTCCCAGTCATAGGCGATTCGCGGGGAACCGTCGTCAGTATTAATGATCCCACATCTGCAGAATCCGTTTTTTGCCAGAGTGTTCTGCATGGGAATGTTGTCCTTATAGGTATCGATTCTCAGATAATCACAGTTCTCTTTTGCAAAGTCAAAACAGAACCTTGCGATTCCCTTTATACTTCCGTCAGACGCCACTCTGTGCAGCACTCCATAGGGGCTGTTTCTGTGCCAGTTTCCCTCCCGGATCACCCGGTATGTAGGGTCCTCTCCCTTAAAAAATACAAAAACCCCTGCAATATGTTCCCCTTCCGTGCACACATAGCAGATTCCCTTTTCCATGTCCTCCTGGATAAGCTCCGTAGAAGGATAAACGTTCCCCCACTGGTCAGGGTTTCCATTTGCTTTCATAAACGCTCTTGCATATGCATAAATTCTCAGAATATCGGAAAGATCTTTTCTCTCTGCTTTTCTTATTTTCATTTATTTTTCTCCTTTTCTATCTCATTGTACAGGAGTATAATATGGGTTGTCAATCAGGATTCCCCCTGAGAAATCCTATATAGAAACGGAGGAAACAGAACATGCGATCTCTCGCTGTCTATTTAAAAAACTACAAAAAGAGACCATACTTGCTCCCTTTTTCAAGTTTCTGGAGGTTGTCTTTGACCTGATGGTTCCTGTTGTGATCGCTCATATGATCGATGTGGGAATTGCAGAAAATAACCGCGGTGTCATTATCCGGAGCTTTTTGATTCTGATCCTTATGGCAGGCGCAGGTCTGACTGTCAGTATCACCGCCCAGTTTTTTGCAGCAAAAGCAAGTACGGGATTTGCCGCAGAGCTTCGTCAGTCTGTGTTTGATCATGTACAGGGACTTTCCTATTCTGAGCTTGACCGTCTTGGAACCGCCACCCTGATCACAAGACTGACCAATGATATCAATCAGGTGCAGAACGGACTGAACATGGGACTCAGGCTGCTGCTTCGCAGCCCTTTTATCGTTCTGGGCTCCATGGTTATGGCGTTTACCATTAATGTACGCTGCGCCCTGGTGTTTGTTGTGGCAATCCCGGTCCTCTTTCTTGTTGTTTTTGTTATTATGTATCTCAGCATTCCGCTTTTCCGTAAAGTTCAGGGAAAGCTTGACAGAGTTACAGGTCTTACAAGAGAAAATCTTACCGGAGTCCGCGTGATACGGGCTTTCTGCCGGGAAAGAGAAGCTGTAAAAGATTTTGACGAGAGTAACCGTGAACTGACCAGGCTTAACGAATTTGTGGGACGGCTTTCTGCGCTTCTGAATCCGGCTACCTATGTTCTCATTAACATTGCCACTGTTTTTCTGATCAGCGCAGCCGGAGTCCAGGTAAATATGGGCAGTATGCAGCAGGGAGAAACAGTAGCTCTTTACAATTACATGGCTCAGATGATCGTTGAGCTTATTAAGCTTGCCTCTCTGATCATCACACTGAATAAGGCAGCCGCCTGTGCAGGCCGTGTAGCTGATATTCTGAACGTCCAGTCCTCCATGGATTATGTAACTGAAACCAAAACACAGCCAGTCTCAGACTGCGCAGTTGCTTTTCAGGACGTTACCTTTTCCTATGCCGGAACCAAGGCTCCCAGTCTTTCCAATATCAGCTTTTCCGTAAAAAAAGGCCAGACGGTGGGCATTATCGGCGGCACCGGAAGTGGAAAAACAACCCTTGTGAATCTGATCTCCCGATTTTATGATGCAGATCAGGGAACGGTTCTTCTTAACGGTCAGGATATTTGTAAATATTCTCAGGCAGATCTCTGCAGCAAAATCGGAATTGTTCCGCAAAAGGCCGTGCTGTTTAAAGGTACTATCCGGGAAAACATGAAGCTTGGCAGGGAAAATGCTTCTGATGAAGAAATCTGGGAAGCTCTTTCCATGGCACAGGCAAAAGAAATCGTAGAAAAAAAACAGGGACAGCTTGATTTTACTCTGGAGCAAAACGGAAAAAATCTTTCCGGCGGCCAGCGCCAGCGCCTTACCATTGCCCGGGCTCTGATCAAAAATCCGGAAATCCTCATTCTGGATGACAGCGCCAGCGCTCTTGACTTTGCCACAGATGCAGCCCTGAGAAAATCGCTTCACACGCTCAGCCACAAAACAACCACTTTTCTTGTATCCCAGCGTTCCTCAAGTATCCGTCAGGCTGACCTAATCCTTGTTCTGGACGACGGAACCCTGGCCGGTCAGGCACTCATGAAGAACTTTTAAATCCTGCGCCCCATACAGAGAGATCTTTTTCTCTCAGTTTCCCGATGAAAGGAAAAAATATGACGCAATGCAAAATACCGGAGAACTTCCCGCAAAAGGAAAGGAGGCCAATTCGTGAGCGCAATGAATAAAAAACGGACAGAAAGCACGGAAACCCTGAAAAAAGTGCTTCGCTTCATTGGAAGATACCGTATTCTTCTGGTTGTCAGTATTGTACTGGCTGCCGCTTCCGTGCTTCTGCAGCTTTATGTTCCCATACTTTTCGGCAATGCCATTGATCAGATCATTGCAGAACAGAAGGTGAATTTTTCTCAGATGTGGCGCTGCTTCGCCAGGTACTCCTGGTTGTATTATTTTCAGGCGCAGCCTCCTGGATCATGAATCTTATCAATAACCGGATCGCCTACCGCACTGTGCAGGATATCCGGGCAAAGGCCATCCGCATATCCAGAAGCTGCCTCTTTCTTACCTTGACAGCCACAGTACAGGAGATATTATCAGCCGGATAACTGCAGATGCAGATATTCTTTCAGACGGGCTTCTCCTGGGCTTCACCCAGCTGTTTTCCGGCATGGTCACCATTATCGGAACACTGGTTTTTATGTTCTCCCGGAACGTGGTCATTACCATCATGGTAATTGTGCTGACGCCTTTGAGCTTTTTTGTGGCAAAATTTATTTCTTCCCACTCTTTCCAGATGTTTCAGCGTCAGAGCAGCGCCAGAGGACAGCAGACAGCTCTTATTGAGGAAATGATCGGAAATCAGAAGCTGGTTCAGGCCTTTGGCTATCAGGATAAAGCGTCTGAGCGCTTTGCCCGCATCAATGAGGAGCTGAGAGAATCAAGCCAGCAGGCTGTTTTTTACAGCAGCCTTACCAATCCCTCCACACGGTTTGTCAACAATGTGATTTATGCAGGAGTCGCCCTTGCAGGCGCTTTCCTGATTCCGGGAGGCGCTCTGACTGTAGGTGGACTTTCTGTGATGCTTGCCTATGCCAATCAGTATATGAAGCCCTTTAATGATATCAGCTCCGTAATCACTGAGCTTCAAAATGCTCTGGCCTGCGCCGCCAGAATCTTCGCTCTTCTGGAAGAAAAGCCGGAAAGCCCTGATCCGTCAGAATCACTTTCTGATGTAAAAGGTTCTGTTGAAATTGATCAGGTTTCTTTCCGGTATACGCCTCACAGACCTCTGATCGAAAACTTTAATCTGAAGGCAGAGCCTGGCAGGAGAATTGCTCTTGTAGGTCCTACCGGCTGCGGAAAAACCACCTTCATCAATCTTCTGATGCGATTTTATGATGTAAATTCCGGAACCATTTCCGTGGATGGAAAACCTGTAGATCAGATATCCAGACACTCTCTCCGAAGCAGCTACGGAATGGTGCTTCAGGATACCTGGATCAAAAACGGCACTGTCCGGGAAAACATTACCATTGGAAAGCCGGATGCCTCTGAAGACGAGATCATCCAGGCAGCAAAAATGTCTCACAGCTGGGAATTTATCCGCCGTCTTCCTGACCGTCTGGATACAGTTATAACAGAGGACAGTCTCAGCCAGGGACAGAAACAGCTTCTCTGTATTACAAGAGTTATGCTGTGTTTTCCGCCAATGCTGATCCTTGACGAAGCCACCTCCAGCATTGACACCCGTACAGAAATGCTGATCCAGGAAGCTTTTGACCGGCTTATGCAGGGACGGACAAGCTTTATTGTGGCACACAGACTGTCTACCATCCGCAATGCTGATGAAATCCTTGTAATGAAGGACGGCAGTATTATTGGAACAGGGAACTCATGATGAGAGCTTGATGAAAAGC
>ENA-OQAA01000493-OQAA01000493.1-human-gut-metagenome-genome-assembly--contig:-NODE-493-length-26656-cov-3.875721_pt1 | contig 26656 bp, 29 predicted proteins | sample MGYA00242489_ERZ504515 | MGnify/ENA primary metagenome ERZ504515 (study PRJEB26092, sample SAMD00036237) | human gut metagenome | host: Homo sapiens | study: EMG produced TPA metagenomics assembly of... | reverse complement strand
TCAAAAATCATATCCATATTCATCAGACTTTTTTTCTTTTATAAATTTACGCACCCCGTAATAATAGGACAGATTCTTATCTGTGGGGATCATACAGTCTCTTGTCCGTCCGGGCTGCCTTGACACATAGTCCACCGCATTGCAGCTCCTGCCGAAACACCGATCACATGAGAAGTGTAAAACTCCTGCTCCATCAGATAATCCAGTACTCCCGATGTAAATACGCCTCTTGTTGCTCCGCCTTCTAATACCAAAGTTGCTTTTTGCATATCCATCCCTCACTTTCTTTGTTCCATTATATACTTTTTCCACTTTTTCGCAAACTCCTAATCCTGTTAAATTTTTGCAAAAAACACAATATTTCTTTGTTTATTTCATAGAAAGCATACTCCTGACCTTGCCATGTCGTGGGTTCTCATGTTAAGATAAGCGTTGGAATTATTACTTTATATAATAAATAAGGAGTAAAAAATATGATTAGTGCAAACAATGTCACTCTGCGCGTCGGGAAAAAAGCGCTGTTTGAAGATGTCAATATTAAATTTACCGAAGGCAACTGTTATGGTATGATCGGAGCCAACGGTGCCGGAAAATCTACTTTTTTAAAGATTTTGTCCGGACAGATCGAGCCTACCAAAGGGGAAGTAAACATCACTCCCGGAGAGCGTCTTTCTTTCCTGCAGCAGGATCACTACAAATACGATGAATATCTGGTACTGGACACCGTCATCATGGGGAATGCACGTCTGTACGAGATCATGAAAGAAAAAGAAGTCATCTATGCAAAAGAAGATTTCACAGATGAGGACGGAATCAAAGCAAGTGAGCTGGAAGCAGAATTCGCAACCATGAACGGCTGGGAAGCAGAATCTGACGCTGCAACTCTGCTCAACGGACTCGGCATTGAGACAGACCTCCACTACAAATACATGAAAGACTTAAAGGGTGCAGAAAAGGTAAAGGTTCTTCTTGCTCAGGCTTTGTTCGGTAATCCTGACATCCTGCTTCTTGACGAGCCGACCAACCACCTGGATCTGGATGCGATCGCATGGCTGGAAGAGTTCCTGATCAACTTTGAGAACACAGTCATTGTGGTATCCCATGACCGTTACTTCTTAAACAAGGTCTGCACACAGATCGCGGATATCGACTATGGAAAGATCCAGCTCTATGCCGGAAACTACGACTTCTGGTATGAATCCAGCCAGCTTCTGATCCGTCAGATGAAAGAAGCCAACAAAAAGAAAGAAGAAAAGATCAAAGAGCTGCAGGACTTTATTTCCCGGTTCAGCGCCAATGCTTCCAAATCCAAACAGGCAACATCCAGAAAACGTGCCCTGGAAAAAATTGAACTGGATGAGATCAAACCATCCAGCCGTAAATACCCTTACATTGATTTCCGTCCAAACCGTGACATCGGAAACGAAGTGCTGACCGTGGAAGGACTTTCCAAAACCATCGACGGAGTCAAGATTCTGGACAACCTGACATTTACACTGAACCACGATGACAAGGTTGCATTTGTAGGCGGAAATGAGCTTGCAAAAACAGTTCTGTTCAAAATCCTGATCGGTGAGATGGAACCGGATGAAGGTACTTACAAATGGGGAATCACGACTTCACAGGCTTACTTCCCGAAAGACTTCGGCGGAGAGTTCGATAACGATTACACCATCACAGAATGGCTGACACAGTACTCTGAAAACAAGGATGCCACCTATGTGCGGGGGTTCCTCGGAAGAATGCTCTTCTCCGGAGAAGATGGTGTGAAGAGATTAAAAGTCCTCTCCGGTGGTGAGAAGGTACGCTGCCTGCTCTCCAAGATGATGATTTCCGGCGCAAATGTTCTGTTATTAGATGAACCTACCAACCATCTGGATATGGAATCCATCACTGCGCTCAATAACGGTATGATCAAATTCCCGGGAGTACTCTTATTTACTTCCCGTGACCACCAGATCGTGCAGACGACTGCAAATCGTATCATGGAGATCGTACCGGGCGGAAAACTGATCGATAAGATCACAACTTATGACGAATATCTCGAAAGCGATGAGATGGCAAGAAAGCGCCAGACTTACACTGTCGAGACAGAAGAGGAAGATTAGAACATTAAAAATACGGAAAGAATCCCCGGATGTTGGGTTCTTTCCGTATTTTTGTTTTAATAATATAGTTTATCTTCTTCGATAATTTTGGGGATGCCCCCCTCTACTTCCACGATCGTCACCGCACAGTTCTTTGGCACTCCCATCTGCCAGAATTTTGCCGGACTCCATTCATTTTTGATACAGTTTTTCATTGCCGTGACTGCAGCACCATGCGTAGAAAGCAAAATCATCTTATCCTGCAATTCTGGATTTTGATATAACGCTTTCAGAAAGCCGTCCACTCTCTCCATCAACTGTCCAACGGACTCACCCTCTCCCTTTGGGATGTAATTTGCAGTATCATCAAAGAACTTCACAAACTCCGCACTCTGCGGATCCAGACCTTCTCCTCGGTACACAATGCCTTCATAATCACCAAAGCAGATCTCCTGTATCTGAGGTTCCTCGATCAAGGGGATCTTTCTCCCCTGCAAAACAATCTGTGCTGTTTCTTTTGCTCTGGATAAAGGGGACGTATACGCCAGATCAAAAGAAATCCCCCGCAGTCCTTCTGCTGTCTTTTCTGCCAGTTCTCTTCCATATGCATTGAGAGGAATATCTGCTCTCCCCTGCACTTTCTTCGCTTTATTCCAATCCGTTTCGCCATGTCGTACCATATATAATCTCACCGTTGTTTTCCTCCTAAGATATGTTCTTTTATCCAATCACTCTGTCCCTTAGTATACGCATATTTCCTGTCTCCCGTCAACCGTTCTTTGTTCCTTTCCGCTTGCAAATTCGCCTGATTTTGTCTATAATAATGACACATAAAAAAAACAAGGAGATTACCATGGAAAAAATTACAAGCTTTACGATCGATCACATCAAACTGACTCCGGGACTTTACGTTTCCAGAAAAGATCTTGCAGGAGATACCCCGGTTACCACGTTTGATATCCGTATCACAAATCCCAATGAAGAACCTGTTCTAAATACTGCAGAAGTACATACCATCGAGCATCTTGCCGCTACCTTTCTTCGCAACCATGCAGAATATGGCCCAAAAACACTCTATTTCGGACCAATGGGATGCCGCACCGGATTCTATCTGCTTCTTATCGGTGATTATGAATCCTGCGATATTCTTCCTTTGATGAAAGAGATGTTTGCTTTTATCGCATCTTACGATCAGGAAGTTCCCGGAGCCTGTGCAAAAGACTGCGGAAACTTTCTGGATATGAATCTGCCGATGGCCAGATTTGTTGCACGAAAATACCTGACTCAGGTTTTGAATAAAATCACCGAAGAGCAACTCGTTTATCCACAATAGAACAGGAGCATATCATGGGGAAAAAACAAACATTTGCATCTGATACTTCCCAGCGAAGTATCACCGACTGGATTCGTGCACTCCTGGTTCTTCTTTTGGGCTGATCATTGCGCATCTTGGTGTTACGCTCTTTTTGCTCTCGGCACTTGGCACCGATACTTTCACAGTATTTATTCAGGGGTTATCCCGGGTTGCAGGATTGTCTGTCGGAACTGTGCACGTCATTGTTCTGTGTATTTTGATGGTTCTGATGTTGTTAACAACCAAAGGATATGTCAAACCCGGAACCATTGTCTGTGCATTTTGCGGAGGCCCTATCATTGACTTTTTCACCTGGTGTTTCAAAGAATACATCAATGCTTCTTCAGGAATGCCGGTTCGTATCATCAGCGTTCTGGTCGGATGTGCGATTCTCTCTTTGGGAATGTCTGTTGTAATCAACAGCAATGCCGGCACCGGACCGAATGACCTGGTTGCCATCATCCTCTCCGACAAACTCGAACGGATTGAATTTCGCTGGATACGAATGGGATGTGATGCTTTCTTTGTAAGCCTCGGATTTATCCTTGGCGGTACAGTTAGTGTCGGAACAATTATCGCCATTTTTCTGACAGGACCTATGGTTCAGTTTTGGCTTCCAAAAACAAAAGTTTTACTGCAAAAAATCAGAGTGTAAAGCATCATGCTTTACACCCTGATTTTTTATCACCTTTTTTTAAAACTTCCTGCCGGATATACAAAAAAGTTTTCTCCTCACCCTGTTTTGCCAACATGATCAACAGTTTTTCAAGCAGCGCTTCTGTTTCCTCATGCATCAGATACTGCCCTTTCCCTCCCAGGAAATAATCCAGAGGATCCCGGTCTGTATAGGCAGTTCCGCGATATACCTTGCTTGCAGCAATTCGGTCCAGAAACATCTCCACCACATAATTGACCGGCATTTTCATTCCTTCGAGCACGGCACCATGCGTTCCGTAATCAATCCAGTATTCATAATGATGCTTATTGCGCCCTTTATGATGCAGCCAGGCAGAAGAATACCCCTTTTCCTCCCGCTCTGCATTATTCGGACTTCTGGTTCCCTGGTAATATCGACACCCCACACGAAACTCTGTCCATCCGTATTTTGACAGATCATGGAGCAGCCCCTGTCTGTACAAACCTACCTGAAAGCATGCCTTCATCACAAGGAGCTTATGTTTTGTGATCGTACCAAAATGTCGGAGTGCGTTCATCTCTGAATTTCCTTTCTATCTGCCTTGCAGCAGAATTATTGTCCTTGCCTTTACCTCTATCATCTTCTGCTCTTTCAGACACTCTGCCTCATCTGGCACCTCTTCTGTTCCTGCAACCTGATACCATTTCATTTCCTTTTTCAGAGCCGGAAGAGCAAATTCGTGTGCTTCCCAGTGCATATTATATGCGACAAACCAAAATGTATCTTCCCAGCTGTAGAGAACTCCAAGCTGTCTGCTGACTACTGCATCCTGTACCTGCCATGCACTTTCTCCGTGATAAGAGACATCCGGAATCCCGCACGCTGTCCGATCCAGGCCAAGCAGTGCCTGTCTTTGATGAAAGACAGGATTGGATTTTCTAAGGGCGATCAATCGTTTCACAAATCGAAACAGATCTTCATAACTTTTCTGTCTTCCCCAGTTCAGCCATGCGGTCTCATTGTCCTGACAATACACATTGTTATTCCCATCCTGTGTGTTTCCAAACTCATCTCCCGCCAGAATGCATGGTGTTCCCTGCGAAAGCAGAAGCAGAAGAAAAGCATTCTTCATCTGATTTTTGCGAAGTGTCATCACACTTCTTTTTCTGCTTGGTCCTTCCGTACCGCAGTTCCAACTGTAATTATAATCCGGACCGTCCTGATTGCGCTCTCCGTTTGCCTCATTATGCTTCCCGTCATAAGAGACCAGGTCACAGAGTGTAAACCCTGTATGTGAAGTAATGTAATTACAGCAGCCGTCTTCTGGGGTCCGGCGGCAGAGCTGTCGTATCACTTCTCTGACCATGCCTTCATCTCCCTTTAAAAACCTGCGCATACTGTTCTGGAAGCCCTCTTCTTTTTTGAAGATCTTTGCTCCCTTTAAGATCGGATCCGCATTCAGACTGTCCCATGGCACATTGTAAGGATTCACCACAAACCCATCCACATGATACTCCAGAAGATAAAAACGAAGACATTCCAACGCAGTCTGGGGAAGAATCTTTCTGTAAACGGCATTTCCAGAACAACTTCGATTCCTGCTTTGTGGCACGCTTTTACCAGATCTTTTAATTCTGTCTGTGCATCATCAAAAGCTGCATATGCGGCTTTCGGTGCAAAATAATATCCTGTGCCATAGCCCCAGTAATTCCGGTAGCTTCCCATATCTTCCTGAAACTCATACACCGGCATACACTGAATCTGATTGATGCCAAGCTCTTTCAAATATGGTAATTTTTCCCGGACACCCAGAAATGTCCCTTTATGCTTTACTCTGGAGGAAGAGTGCATCGTAAAGCCTCTTACATGCAGACTATACGCGATCACATCCTGCACAGGAATCTGTGGTCTTTTATCCCCTTCCCAGTCATATCCTCTCTGCAGAAATCTTCCTCTTATCTGATGCCGGTTGAATTCCCAGCCGGTACCGAACATTTTATGTCCCGCGATCTCTCTCACGTAAGGATCCAGACAGACCGTTCCGTCAATTCTGTAATTATACTCATACTGGGTTTCCTCCAGATCTTCCAGCGCCAGGAAGCGGACTTCTCCGATTCCTTCTTCTGCCGGCATTTCGATTACCTGATCTGGTTCGCTTTCGCCCTTTTTATACAAGAGCAGTTCGCAAGATACGTCTTTTGGAACACATACTGCAAGATTCACACTTCTGCCTCTTCTGGAAGCTCCAAAAGGCTGTGGATATCCTTCTGTTTTTTTCATATATTTATTCCTCACTGCCAGCCATTTGTTCCATACATCTCAACATTATCTTTCCCGATAAAAAATGTATCGATATACGTTGTTTTCTCATAATCCTCATCATTCAAAATAGCCTCGCCAATCTTTGCCGCCTGCTTTCCAACATTGATCGGAGACTGCGCTCCGGTCCCGGCGATCATTGACTTTTCATCTGTAAGTTCACTTTTCATCTCCGGTGAGCCGTCCACTCCATAAATCTTCAGACTGCTTTTTCCTGCCTCTTTTGCTGCCTGAAGTGCACCGAGTGCCATCTGATCATTTCCGCACATCACAGCATCTACCTGTGGATTTTCTGCCAAAATCTGTGCCATTTTCTCCTTTGCACTCTCCTTGGTGCCGCCGGCATCTGCACGCGCCACTACTTCAAATCCTGCATTTTTGATCGCTTCTTCAAATCCTGTGATACGCTCATTCACTGAGTTCTGGGACGGGCATTCCAAAAGCACTACTTTTCCGCCGTCCGGGCACTGTGTCTTCAAATTCTCACCGCAGACTGCACCTGCATTTTTATTGTCAGAGCCGATATACGCAGCTGTCAGATCTGTGTCCTTCACCTGCGTATCCACATTGATGACCGGAATATCTGCCTCATCCAGGGCTTCCAGCGCAGGCTTGATCGCTTCCCAGTCTACCGGTGCGAGAAAGACTGCATCCACTCCTTCATCGATCATCTCCTGAATCTGCTGGATCTGCTTATTCACATCTCCGTCCGGATTTTTTACCACCAGGGTATCTCCCTTTGCTTCCAGTTCCCCTCGGATCGATTCTTTTACAACATCATAATATGGATTATAAATATCAATGCAGCTGTAGCCAAATGTGTGCCCTTCTGATGTTTCTGTATCCTGTGCCTGCTCGTCCTCATTTTCTACTACAGCGTTATCTTCCGGTGTACCCACATTCTTTTTGCATCCGGAAAGTACCATACAACCGAACATAACTGTCACAAAGACTCCCAAAATTTTTCTCTTCATCTATTGTCCTCCTGATTGCTAAGACTCTGTTTTTCCAACATATATGCATAATCTATTTTATTCTACCCTGTTTTTCAGCATTGTCAATAGAAAGAACCTGATGTTTTTCTTGCTTTTTCCTCTGGTTTTTGTTAGAGTAGGCATATCAAGAAAAAAGGAGAACGTGCTATGAGCGAAAACATGAATGAAACAATGAATGAAAACGAAGGTGTAACAGTTACTCTGACACTGGACAATGACGAGACACTGGAGTGTGCCGTCCTGACGATCTACGAAGCAGCCGGCAGACAGTACATCGCACTCCTTCCGCTCGATGAGAACGGAGAAGAGTCCGAAGAAAGCGATGTGTACATCTACCGTTTCTCTGAGACAGAAGACGGTGAGCCGAACCTGGAAAACATCGAAGATGACGACGAGTACGATGCTGCTGCCGACAAATTCGATGAGTGGATGGATTCCCTGGAATTTGACGAGATCGATCTTGACGCTGAGTAAGTCAGACGCCCTCGAACAGTTCCTCTACAAAGCGGGAAGGAGAGATCTCCTTTCCGTTTTTTATTTTCACATATGTGATTTTCAGCACATCTTTTGCCCGGGTCATTCCCACATAGAACAGCCTGCGCTCTTCTTCTACATTCTGCTCTTTCTCTGCTTTCTGATAAGGAATTCGTCCCTCGTTTGCCTCGATCAAAAACACCGTATGAAACTCCAGCCCTTTGGACGCATGCAATGTCATCAGACGGACACCCTCCTGGTTCTGTTCTTTTTGCTGTTCTTTCTTTTTCAGTGCTTCCGTATATTCTTCCACATGGACAAACCACTCTTCCATCGTCTGAAACGGCTTTGCCGCCTCTTCAATCTCAGAGAGTACTTCTCTTAAATCCGCAGCTTTCATGTTTTTCGTAGTCGCATATTCCCGCAGAAATTCGTCATATCCGATTTTTTTCTTCAAATACTGGATTGCCGCATATGGAGCCATTTTCGCAAGCATTTTCAAATCCCATTCAAACTGGTCGATCCGGTCCTGCATCCACTCTTTATCACAATAGAATTTCCGCATCTCCTCAAAAGAAACCACTCTTCCCGGGAGGCAGTCTCTTCCCAGATACCGTTTCGGACGATTCATGACCTGCAGGAAATCTTTGCGCTCACGCTGCCCCATTGCCAGCCTGAAATATGCCATAATATCTTTTGCAATAAAATGATTGTACAGATTCGGCAGATGTTCCCGCATCTGGAATGGAATCTTTTCATCGATCAGAGCTTCCACAACCGCCCTCGCATCTGTGTGAACACGAAAGAGTACTGCGATTTCCTCTGCCAAAATTCCTGTTTCCATCTGTTTTTTGATCTGTTCCACCACATAAGAAGCTTCCTCCACCGGATCTTTCACTTCCTGTACATGCAGTGTCTCCCCACTTTCTTTCCATGCCCGGATTTTTTTGTCAAACCGTACCTCGTTGTTTGCGATCACTTTCAGAGAATTTTTGACAATATTTTTCGAAGACCGGTAGTTTACATCCAGGAGAAGCTGTTTTGCATCTGGAAAGTCCTTCTGAAACTGAAACATCAGTCTGGAATCCGCTCCGCGAAATCCATAGATCGACTGGTCATCATCTCCTACCACAAACAGATTGTTTTCAGGCGCCGCAAGCATCCGGATGACATCATACTGCACCTGATTGATATCCTGAAATTCATCGATCAGAATATAGCGAAACTTCTCCTGCCATTTTTTCAGAATATCCGGCCGTTTTATGAACAGGTCTCTGCACAGCAGCAGCATATCATCAAAATCAATTTTCCGCTCTTCGTTCCGTTTTCTTTCGTATTCTCTGTATATCTCCCGGAAAGTTTCCTTCCCGCAGATCGTCGTCTCATATTCTTCAATCTTCAGCCCGTTGTTTTTCACGATCCCGATCTCAGAAATAATTTCTTTCAGGAAATCTTCCTCTTCAAATTCATCAATCTCTTTTCTGTTGACGATCTGAAGCAGCATCTGCCGTTTTTCTTCCTCTGACAGAATATTCTCCGGTCCGAACCGATATGCCCACTTTAAAATCCCATAATAAATTCCATGAAATGTTCCGAAGGTGACAGCAGGGCGAGTCCCCTTCATCGCTGAAAAAAAGCGGTTCTTCATCTCCACTGCTGCATATTTGGTAAATGTGATGACCAGAATCTCTTCCGACTTACATGATACGTCTGGATCAGCTTCTGGATCCTGCCCACGATCGTGAGCGTCTTTCCGGAACCCGGTCCCGCAAGAACAAGACACGGTCCCTCATTGTGAGAGACCGCCTCCTGCTGAGCCTGATTAAAACTCATAAATACCTCTTTCTAATTTGCCTGGAGTAATGCGATACCGGCACGGATTCTCTTTAAGGATTCTTCCTTTCCGAGAACTTCCATCAGTTCTGTCGCACCGCCCGGTGTGTTCTGTTTTCCGGATACCGCTGTTCGGATCGGCCACATTACAAATCCGATCTTCACTCCTTTTTCTGTTACATATCCTTTTAATGTTTCAAACAACGCGTCATTGCTGTAATCTTCCTGTGCTTCCAGGATCGGAAGGACATCGTTTAAAACTTCCAGAGAATTCTCTGCATTTGTCTTCATCTTCTTGTGTGTATACATAGCAGTGTCATACTCAGGCAGCTCTTCAAAGAAATCGATCTGATCTTTAATATCCGGGAAGATTTCAATTCTGGTCTTCACCATCTTCGCAATCTTTTTCAGATCATAGTCTTTTGTGATGACTTCTTTCAGATACGGCTCTGCCATCTCATAGAACTTGTCTTCCTCCATGGCTTTCATGTATTCCCCGTTCATCCATTTGAGTTTTACCGGATCGAATACAGCCGGTGACTTGCTCATATGGCGGTAATCAAATGCCTCTACCAGATCCTCCAGCGAAAAGATCTCGCGGTTGTCCGACGGGCTCCATCCAAGAAGTGCCACATAGTTGACCACTGCTTCTGAAAGGAATCCCTGCTCGATCAGATCTTCATAGGAAGAATGTCCGCAGCGTTTACTTAGTTTTTTATGGTTCTCATCCGTGATCAACGGACAGTGTACATAAACCGGAATCTCCCATCCAAATGCCTCATACAGACGGTTGTATTTCGGTGCAGAGGAAAGATATTCATTTCCGCGGACAACGTGTGTGATTCCCATCAGATGGTCATCGATCACGTTCGCAAAATTGTAAGTCGGGAATCCATCGGATTTGATCAGGATCATATCATCCAGTTCTGCATTCGGAACCGTGATATCTCCGTAAATCTCATCGTGGAATGTGGTTGTTCCCTCATTCGGTACGTTCAGACGGATCACCCAAGGTTTTCCTGCTGCCAGATTGGCCTCTACCTCTTCTTTGCTCAGCCCCAGACAGTGCTTGTCATACACAACGATATCTGTTCCGTCTTCAGAAACAGAAGTCTTCAGGGAATCCAGGCGTGCTTTATCACAGAAGCAGTAATACGCGTCGCCCTGCTCTACCAGCTGCTTTGCATACTTCAAATACACTCCGGAAGCATTTCTCTCGCTCTGCACATACGGACCATATCCACCATCCTTGTCCGGTCCTTCATCGTGAATGAGACCTGTCTTTTCCAGAGTACGGTAAATGATGTCCAGTGCTCCTTCCATGAATCTCTCCTGGTCTGTATCTTCAATTCTGAGGATAAAGTCTCCACCCTCGTGTTTTGCGATCAAATATGCATATAATGCTGTACGCAGATTTCCTACATGCATCCGTCCTGTCGGACTTGGTGCAAATCTTGTTCTTACTTTACTCATCTTTATCTTCTCCATTTTCTATTTACGTCATCTTTTCTATTATATCTTAACTATTCCGCCTTGACAAGGGGATGTGAACCCGGAAAATGGCATCCACAATAAAAATTGCCAGTGCAATCATCCCCGCAATCTCCAGTGTCTGCAGCAGATAATAGGCACATCCTGCCCTGTCATTGGCAACGATAGAATAGGCAATTCTGTACATTCCGGCCCCCGGCACGGTCGGCAGGATTCCTGCAATCAGAAACACCGTCACCGGCGCTTTGAAAATCCTTGCAAAAAGATGTGCCATAAACGCAATTGCCAGCGCAGAAAAGAAAGAAGCCGGCACCACATCCACTCCACGGTGTGTACAAAGCAGATAAACACCGCCTCCTATTGCTCCGACCACACCCGTCTGCCACAGATATTTTCCGGGTGTCTCCAAAAGTACAGAAAACGCAATGATCGCAACAAAACTTCCCACCACTCCCATCAACACACTCATACGATACCTCCTACAAAAATCATCCCGGTACCTGCTCCAAGCCCGATTGCAGCTGCTGTCAAAAATGCCTCCAGTATCCTGGCACCTCCGGAAATATAATCCCCCCGCAGCGTATCCCGGATCGCATTGGTGATCGCTACACCTGGCACCAGGGGCATCAGAGAACTGATGATCACGATATCCAGATTCCAGCCGGATGTAACCCTATTCACACAGGCAGCTGTCACTGCTACCCCGAATGCACAGATTGCATTCAAAATAAAGCTGCTCATCTGGATTTTTTTGCCCAGTGTAATCAAAAATGCCAGGATACATCCTACTGCCGCAGAGACCAGAGTCTCTTTCACTCCCCCTCCAAAAAGAGGAGCAAACCCGACCGGAACCAGAATCGTCGCCAGATTATATACCGCCACTGAATACTGTTTTCCCTTGATCTGTTTCAACTCTTTATATGTTTCCTCAACTGTCATCTCTCCCCTGCAGTATCTTCTGGATATTTCATTTACCTGCACAATACGATGCATATTCGTCCCGCGGTCATGAACTCTGCGCATAGCGGTGAGCATTTCCATGTCCGGATTATCCAAAGTAGCAACAATCCCTGTCATCATAACAAATGCCTCTGCCACTTCTGTTCTCGCGGTGTTGAGAATATGCTTCATGGTATCCTCCACACGATAGGTCTCCGCTCCACTTCTGAGCATGATTTCTCCTGCAAGAACCGCAATATTCAATATCTGTTTATATTCCATTCTTCCCCTCCATGATCTCGCAGCCTGCCCCGTCTCCGAATATTCCTTCATCACACAAAATCGAAATACAGTTTCTCATATCTATTTTATCCAGGTTTGTATTGGCAAATGCAGATGCACGGATCGAAGTCACATCCTTGGGCATCTCAAAAATTCCAGTTCTTCCGGCAGGAAACGCTGCCAGCTCTGTTCCGGAAAATAAAATCCCATCTCTTGCCGTATATTCACCTGTGCCTCCTGCTTCGATCCATGTCAGTTCTCCCAGTTCAGAAAACGCACCGTTTTCTATATTCTGAATATTCTCCGGAATATAAATTTCAAAAATGCCGGTTCCAACTCCCGAAAACGTTCCTCTTCGAATTCCAATACAATTTTCTGACGGCAGTTCCAGATATCCATCCATCATCTCGCTTTTTGCAGGGTCAAATCCACAGATCATTCCCTCCTGATCAATTTTGAACCCCTGATAATATATATACGCCTCTGCCGGAGACTCTTCCTGTGTCATATCTTCCCCTGGTAAGGTATTCACAATTTCTTCCGGCATCGTCTCAGGAATCACTGGCTGTATGGTCTGACTCTGCACTGTCTCCACCGGTTCTACCGCTTCTTCTTGTGGCATGGCTGACGAAGCTTCAGCTACTTTCTCCGTTTCTATCTGCACATGTTTCTCCATTTCTGCCAGTGTATAGGTCCGGATACTCTCCTGTTTTACCATCTGTCCCAACCGGATCGGAACACTCCATCGTATCGTTTCACCCGCAGTCGCAGCATATGACCTCATATCTTCCTGTAACGGTACCATACTGACGGCATCACCGATTCCAACCAAAAGGCTGACCGTCACAACTCCTGCAATCACTTTCTTTAATCCATCCGGTATGTTCCAGATATGCTGTTTCTCCCAAACGCAATCGCCACTTGTTCTCATTCTTTTTCCATTCTCCCTGCTTTTTCTTTGGTATGCGAAAAAGGAATGCTGCTCTTTTGCAACACTCCTTCTCCTTTGCCTGTTATGGCAAAACTAAACATTGATCTCAGCTTTTACTCCGAGAATTTCTTTATTTTCCTCCAGAAGCGGATAAATCACATTATTTAAGTACGACTCTACCTGCTCTTTCGCACGACCTACATATTTCTGCGGTTCCATCGTCTCTTTCAGCTCTTCCAGACTCATGTTGAACGCAGGATCCGCTGCGATCAACTCCAGAAGATTGTTGTCCAGACCTTTTTCTTTGACATTGCGTCCGGCTTCCATGGAAAGCTCACGAATTCTCTCATGCAGCTCCTGTCTGTCTCCTCCGGCTTTTACCGCATCCATCATGATATTCTCTGTCGCCATAAACGGAAGTTCTGACATCAGACGTTTCTCGATGACTTTCGGATATACTACAAGCCCGTCCACAACATTCAGGCACAGATCCAGGATTCCGTCGATTGCAAGAAATCCTTCCGGCACACTCAGTCTCTTGTTTGCAGAATCGTCCAGTGTTCTCTCAAACCACTGCGTCGCAGAGGTGATTGCCGGATTCAATGCATCGATCATCACATATCTGGAAAGAGACGCGATTCTTTCACTTCTCATCGGGTTTCTCTTATATGCCATGGCAGAAGAACCGATCTGTGTCTTCTCAAACGGCTCTTCCACTTCTTTCAAATGCTGAAGAAGTCGGATGTCATTAGAGAATTTGTGCGCACTTGCCGCAATTCCGGCCAGTACATTCAATACTCTTGTATCCACTTTTCTGGAATAAGTCTGTCCGGATACCGGATAACATGCCTTAAATCCCATCTTTTCTGCGATCATTGGATCGATCTTATCAATCGTCTCCTGATCTCCGTCAAACAGCTCCAGAAAGCTTGCCTGGGTTCCTGTCGTTCCTTTGGATCCAAGAAGTTTTAAACTTCCCAAAACATAATCCAGATCTTCCAGATCCATCTCAAATTCCTGCAGCCAGAGAGTCGCTCTCTTTCCTACCGTAGTTGGCTGAGCCGGCTGGAAATGTGTGAATGCAAGTGTCGGCTGACATTTCTGTGCATCTGCAAATTTTGCCAGTTCTGCGATCACATTGACCAGTTTTGTTCTCACCAGCTTTAAAGCCTCTGACATTACGATCATATCTGTATTGTCCCCTACATAGCAGGAGGTTGCTCCCAGATGGATGATTCCTTTCGCTTTCGGACACTGCACACCATATGCATACACATGTGACATAACATCATGTCTTACTACTTTCTCACGCTCTTTTGCAACATCGTAATTGATGTCCTCCGCATGCGCTTTCAATTCTTCTATCTGCTCGTCTGTAATATTCAGTCCCAGTTCTTTTTCTGTCTCTGCCAGTGCGATCCAGAGTTTTCTCCAGGTTCTGAACTTTTTGTCCGGTGAAAAGATGTACTGCATCTCACGGCTTGCATAGCGCTCGGACAACGGACTTACATAACGGTCATTGCTCATAATCGTATTCTCCTTTTTTCCTATTCAAATGCCAGACTGATATCTTCTCCCGGCACCTCCATCGGATAATTTCCTGTAAAGCAGGCATCACAAAACTTCAGATCGCCTACCATATCTTTTAATTTTTCTACTTCCATATAGCCCAGAGAGTCTGCTCCGATCATCTCACGGATCTCCTCTGTTGTATGAGAGTGCGCGATCAGCTGCTCATTAGACGGCACGTCTGTTCCGAAATAGCACGGATGTAAAAACGGCGGAGAACTGATTCTCACATGTACTTCTGTCGCTCCTGCTTTCTTTAACATCTTGATGATATTTGCACAGGTCGTTCCTCGAACAATGGAATCATCCACCATAACGATCCGCTTCCCTTTTACCACTTCCGGAATCACGTTCAGCTTGATCTTCACACTGGACACACGCTCACTCTGTTTCGGCTTAATGAATGTACGTCCTACATAACTGTTTTTATGAAACGCGGTTCCATAAGGAATCCCGGACTGCTGTGAATATCCCATGGCAGCCACAAGGCCGGAATCTGGAACACCAACCACCAGATCTGCCTCTACCGGATAAGACTGTGCCAGTGCTTTTCCAGCAACAATTCTGGAATGATAGACTCCGACTCCATCGATCGTACTGTCTGTTCTTGCAAAGTAAATATATTCAAAAATACATCTCGCACGTTTTTCTTCCGGCAGCGCCATACTCATGTCCGAAGACATGCCATGCTTTGTAATACTTACGATCTCACCCGGAAGGACATCTCTTACAAACTCTGCCCCGACTGCTGCGATCGCACAGCTTTCAGATGCCAGAAAATACGTATTGTCCCGTTTTCCGATACAGAGTGGTTTCAATCCAAACGGATCCCTTGCCCCGATCATCTTTCTCGGACTGCTGATCACCAGCGCATAGGCTCCTTTGATCTTCTTCATAGCATTTTTTACTGCATCTTCTGCCTTAGAAACATTCAGACGCTCTCTTGCCACATGATAAGCAATAACCTCTGAATCAATAGTCGTCTGGAAAATTGCACCTGTCTTTGACAATTCCTCCCGAAGCTCCACTGCATTGACCAGATTTCCATTGTGTGCGATAGCCAGAGTTCCTTTTACATAATTGATTACCAGAGGCTGTGCATTCTCCACACGGGTACCTCCCGCTGTAGAATACCGTACATGTCCTACTCCCAGATTGCCTTTCAATTCACGTAATGTCTCTTCGTTGAACACATCATCTACATGCCCCAACCTTTACGTGACAGCACCTTGCGCTGTCCGTATGTGTCAGTTACTGCGATGCCGCAGCTTTCCTGACCTCTGTGCTGGAGTGCAAAGAGTCCGTAATAAATGGAAGACGCAACATCCTGTCCGTCCATATCATATGCGCCAAATACTCCGCATTCTTCTCCCAGCCCTGTTACCACTTTTTCAAAATCACTCATGGATGAACTCCTTCTATTTAATTCCAATACGTCTGAAGACTTCCTGATATGCGTCTTCTACATTTCCCATATCTCTGCGGAAACGGTCTTTGTCCAGTTTTTCATGGGTCTCTTTATCCCACAGACGACATGTATCCGGTGAAATCTCATCTGCAAGGATGATCTCTCCATGGAAACGTCCGAATTCGATTTTAAAGTCGATCAGTTCAATTCCTGCCTCATCAAAGAATTTTCTTAAGACTTCATTCACTTTTGAATGTGTACTCTGTGATCTTGTCGATCTCTTCTCTTGTTGCAGCTCCGATTGCAATTGCAAAATAATCATTGATCATCGGATCTCCAAGATCGTCATTTTTATAGCTGAACTCTAAAGTAGGTGCTAACAATTTTGTTCCTTCCTCGATACCGAGTTTTTTTAGAAAAGCTTCCCGCTGCCACATTGCGGACGATCACTTCAAGTGGTACGATCTCCACTTTTTTTACAGCTGTCTCACGGTCGCTGAGTTCTTCTACATAGTGAGTCGGAACACCTTCTTTTTCCAGAACCTGGAAAATGTAGTTTGTCATACGGTTGTTGATCACACCTTTTCCTACGATTGTTCCTTTCTTCTCTCCATTGAATGCTGTCGCATCATCTTTATAGTCTACGATCACAACGTCCGGATCTTCTGTCGCAAATACTTTCTTTGCTTTTCCTTCGTAAAGCTGTTCTAATTTTTTCATACGTTCACACCTGTCCTTTTTCTTAAATTTCATTCACTCGATCTGGGATTATCGGCACATCCCGCAGATAGATTATAATACAAGGCAGAGGGAAAATCAATATTCCCTCTGCCTTGTATTTCCTGTGGCTTATTATTTATTTCTCAACAGATAAATAAGATGTTCTTATATATTGTGCTTTATTTATCACTTTTCGCAATTTTTGTTCTGATTTTTTTGCACATTTTCTCACTTTGCTGCAAGCGGTTTTTTCAGCAGAACGATTCCGGGAGTTTGACAGTTGAATAATAGAAAAACACCTTGCAGGCCTTGTAATACCTGTATTTTTTTGTCAAATTTTAAGTTTTAGTATGTACTTGTTTGTAATAGTGTGTTATAATAAAAGAAAAGGAGTTTTTCTTATCATGTATATCGCAGTTACAGGTAGTAGAAATAATAAAGATGTATACATTTATCAATCATTTCGAAAAGAAAACGGGAAGTCCTCTTCTCGCATCTACAAAAAGCTCGGAAAGTACAATACTCTCTTAGAACAATTCGATGGTAATGTAGACAGGCTAATGGCATGGGCAAAAGAACAGGCTGCCAAAGAAACTGAACTTTATAAACAACACACCGGGAAAATCGCTGTGGAGTTTTCAAAAGCTGCAACCATACCAAGGAACAAACAACGTTCCTTCAATGTTGGGTATCTTTTTCTTCAGGATCTTTGTACACAGCTTCGTTTAGATAAAATCTGCAGAACAATTAAAGGACGCCATAAATTTAAGTATAATTTAAATGCAATCCTCACAGATTTAGTTTATGCACGAATACTCTCTCCATCCAGTAAACTGGCTAGCTACGAGTATTGTCAATCCTTATTAGAATCGCCAAAATACAGTCTGCAAGACGTTTATCGTTCCCTCTCTGTGATTGCCGAAGAATCCGACTTTATTCAAAGCGAACTCTATAAAAACTCCAACTTTCTTCATCCCAGAAATAACCGGATCCTTTATTACGATTGCACAAACTACTACTTTGAAATCGAAGAAGAAGGTGATTTCAGGCGTTATGGGAAAAGTAAAGAGAACAGACCGAATCCAATCGTAACAATGGGATTATTCATGGATGCAGATGGGATTCCTCTTGCCTTTGATATTTTTCCGGGAAATCAAAACGAACAGACAACCCTGAAACCCTTAGAAGCAAAGATTCTTCAGGATTTTAATTGCAGCGAATTCATCTATTGCTCCGATTCCGGGCTTGGCAGCGCAAGCAACCGAAGATTTAACAGTCTTGGAAATCGTGCTTATATTATTACTCACTCTCTTAAAAAGATGAAAAAGGAAGATCGTGAGATTGCTTTAAATCCAACCCAGTTTCGTAAAGTAGGATCCCAAAAGTTCATAGATCTCCGCACACTGGATGAAACAGATGAAGAAGTTTATCACACGATTTACTACAAAGAAGTACCTGTTGTTACGGGCAACATGGATGAAACTTTGATTATTACTTATTCTCCAAAATATAAAGCTTATCAGAGGAAAATCCGTGCCCGCCAGATTGAACGTGCACAAAAGATCCTTGCAACACCTGGTCGCAAACGGAAAGGAAAAAATCAAAATGATCCTATGCGGTTCGTCAAAAAAACTTCGATTACTTCTGAGGGCGAGATTGCAGAAAAACAAGTTTACGATCTTGATGAAGAACAAATAGAAAAAGAAGAAATGTATGATGGGTTTTATGCGGTCATCACAAACCTGGAAGGCGACATTTCAGAAATCATAAGAATTAATAAACAGCGATGGGAAATCGAAGAAAACTTCCGAATCCTGAAAACAGAATTCGAAGCAAGACCGGTATATGTCAGAAGAGAGGACCGGATAAAGGCTCATTTCATGACCTGCTATATAAGTCTTCTGCTTTATCGTTTACTGGAAAAGAAACTCGGAAATGCTTATACAGCTAGTCAGATCCTCAGGACATTACGTTCTATGCAGATGACACTGTTAAATACAGCCAGCGGATATATTCCATCTTACACAAGGACTGAATTAACAGACACATTACACAAAGCATTTGGTTTTAGGACTGATTATGAGTTTATCACAAAATCTTCTATGCGAACGATTATTAAAGATACCAAACAGATAAAAGCAAAAACATCATAATATAGCACATATCGTTACAAAAAGAGAAGCGGCTACGAACCTCATATTTACTGAGGTTGTAGCCATTTTTTCACTTTCCAACTGTCAAAGATGGGATATTATTACAGACGTAAGATTTTCTGTCAATATTTTTCATTGTTTGACTTTCTTATAAAATCCCCTTATAATATTTTTATTACATATGTAAGACTTGGAGGAATGAATATGAGTAAACTGCCACAAATTTCTGAAGCTGAATTTGAAGTGATGAAGGTCATTTGGAAGTATGCTCCCATCAGTACAAATGAAGTGACTGAAAAACTGACTCAGACAACCGACTGGAGTCCAAAGACAATACAAACAATGTTGAAGCGGCTTGTAACAAAAAAAGCGCTTACTTATGAAAAACAAAGCAGAGTCTTTGTATATACCCCTTTAGTTCCGGAAACTGAATATATCCGTCAGGAAAGCAATTCTTTTTTAAACAAATATTACAATGGAAACATCGTTTCTATGCTTACCTCTTACTTAGAAGATGATAAATTATCCAAAACAGAACTTGATACCTTGCGTCATCTTCTCTCTGATACTCACGAATAGGAGGAATTTATTTGTTTGATTTTGGAATCCATTTTTTAATATGCAATATTTTTATTTCCATTTTCATTGGAATCATGACAGGCATAAAACACTTATTGCGGAAATGTTTATCTGCCCGCATGCAGTATCGCCTTTGGTTTCTTCTGCTCAGTTTCATGGCTGTCCCTTTTTTACCTGCAAACATTTTCTCTATCTTGCAGAAATTTCCAGCCTTGCACCTTTCAGATTTTCCGAAAAGACTTTTTCTCTCTGTCCCTGATGGACAGGTTTTCATAGGAGAAAATTCTACCATTGGAATAGTAAATGATTTTGCAGTCTCAATCAGCAGTAAAACATCATCTCCTGTTCACTTACTCCTTTTTAGTTTATGGGCTGTCGGTGCTGTCACAATGTCCGTTTTAGCTGCACGTTCTTTTTTAAGGCTCCGCACTTTGGAACAATCTGCACTGCCATTACAAAATCAACAAGTAAAACGGCTCTATGAAAACTGTTGTAAAGAGATGCATTGCAAAAAGAAAATCCCGATATACAGTACCGCATTTTTGAAATCACCTGTTACTGTGGGGCTCATACACCCTCGCATTTACCTTCCGATTCATTTGATTTCAGATTTTAATGCAAAGGATATGCGCTTCATGCTTTTGCATGAATTACAGCATTGCCGTCAAAAAGATACGCGCATTGTTTTCCTTATGAATTTGGCTGGTATTCTATATTGGTTTAATCCTTTTGTCTGGTATGCCTTAAAGGAAATGCGATGTGATCGTGAACTTTCCTGTGATTCGGCTGTGCTGCATCTTCTTGACGAAACAGATTATCAGGCCTATGGAAACACACTGATCAATTTTGCCGAAAAAATTTCTCACATTCCTTTTCCTTATGCAACCGGGATGAGTGGAAGTATGAAGCAGATTACACGGAGGATTCTCAATATCGCTGCCTTTCAAAAAGAAACAAAACGGGGAAAAGCGCGGGGATTTCTCATTTATATCCTCATTGCATTTCTATCATTGAGCTATGCACCTGTACTGGCTGCCGCAGGTTCTCCGCAAAATGAATACCGATTGCCAAACGATATGAAAAATATTTCCACCATTGATCTTTCCAATCATTTCAATGGCTATCAAGCAGTTTCGTTTTATATGATACAAATCAAAACGCCTGGAATATTTTTAACATCGAAAATGCCAAAGAACGAATCGCCCCAAACTCTACTTACAAGATATACGATGCCTTACTCGGTTTAGAATCCGGTATCATCACTCCTGAAGATTCAGATATGACCTGGAATGGCGAAGATTATCCATTCGATGCATGGGAAGCCAATCAGACCTTATCTTCTGCCATGAAAAACTCTGTGAACTGGTACTTTCAATCCATTGATTCACAATTAGGATTTCACTCTGTAAAATCATTTTTACAGAAGATTCAATACGGAAATCAACAGACCGGTTCAGACATCGACTTATACTGGACAGATTTATCTTTAAAAATCTCTCCGATTGAGCAGGTCAACCTGTTAAAAAAATTCCATGACAACGAGTTTCAATTTGCTCCACAAAATATAGACGCTGTCAAAAATTCCATCCTTCTCTCTTCCGGTTCCAAAAGTTCTCTTTATGGAAAAACCGGAACTGGGCGGATTGAGGGAAAAGATGTAAATGGCTGGTTTATCGGTTTTTTTGGAAACCGCAGACAATGTATATTATTTTTGCAACAAATATTCAGGGAGAAACCGAAACTACCGGAAGTAAAGCAACCGAAATCACAACTTCTGTGCTCTCGGAATTAAATATTGGGAAATAAAAGCGAAAGAACCGACAGATTTCAAAAATAACTCCTGTTCGGTTCTTTTTGTTGTTCAATCGGATGTCACCTCGCAATTCGATACTGATATTGTGGAATCTGATGGATTCCATCTTCTAAAACCTTATTTCCCAAATATTGAAAACTTCCATCCTCTCGAAATTTCACAGTAAGTTCATGTGTAATCACTGCGTCATTGGAAATGACCATATCACAAACCGCCTCCACTGTCAAAGTAAGCGCCCCATCTTGATGTTCCTCTACTTTTATTACTTCTGGTAAAGAAGTTCCAAAATGAGTCGGTGCGTAATTGCCACATCCAAGCTTTGCCCATACATACTCTTGTTTTTCTGCATCAAATGTAGCTATATTCCGCAACTGTTCTGCAGTAACAGGAAGATATTCTGACATCAGTTGTTCAAATTCCTCTGCGGGGATTCCATTTTTTCCTTCTTCCATAACAAATCTTTTTTGATATTTCATCTGGTAGAGGTATTCATATAGCCCATTGTAATCCAGCCCCTCTAAATGTTCACGATCCCAATTAGAACATAGTAAATTATTTCCTTGATATCCCAATGGCAACACACATTTTTTTGACAATTCAATACATTCTGCATCTAACGGTTTTACCCTGATCATACAACTTCCATCCACAATTTCTGATACTTCCGGCGGTTCCGGTACACACAATTCATAAGCAAACCATCCTTTTCTGTGTATCTCCATTCTTTCATTCTTGTGTAAGAGCGATATGCAATCACCGGATCTCCTTCCTCATTCCAAACTGCTCTGACTGCTAACAGATACATCTCTTTCCCGTCATAAAGATATTTTCTTCTCTCAATACTTCCGTCTTGTAAAATATCATATAAAATTACATTTCCTTCAACTCCCTGCTCCGAACTGTGTAAGAAAGTTTTCCATCACCTGATAATTTTCCATAACAGAGTATTCCTCAGAACTAATTACCGGAACTCCCCCTCTGCCGAGTATCTTTTTCATCTGCTCCATAACAGAATCTGTAAGAACTACATTCGATGCATCTCCCTTATCCGCTTCAGCGTAAATATCTTGAACCAACTTCAAGGCAGCAATACTGTCTTTTTCTGCCTTCTCACGCTCTTCCTTTTTAATCGGAAGATGATATCCCTTTTCATAAGCCTCTCTCCACTGTTCATCTGTCAATCTTGGTACATACCACCTCGGCTCATCTTCTTCTGGTGACAAAATTGTATTTGACACATAATGAATTTTTCCACCTTCAAGTGGTTCCACAACTAATTCGCTTCGAAATGCCTGATCCAGCATTTCAATTTTCCAAACAGCTTCTACCACAAGTTTTAATTTTCCATCACCCAGTTCTTCATAAGAAATCACTTCCGAATACGGTTCATAAGGAAACTCACAATCATGGAGTCCCCTCGGACGATAACGATATCTCTGCGTATCGGGATTATAAACTGCATTTTTCTGAATCTGCTCACTCGTGATTGGAAAAAGTGTTTGTAATACACTTTCAAACTCTTCTTTCGGTATCTGATATTCCACCCCCTCTTTCATCGCATACGGAATCTCTTTTCCATAGATACTCGGATACTTTAATTCATATAGATCATAAAAATTCAGGTTTGAATAATCCTCTTCCTTCCAGTTTGTGATCAGCATATTATTCAACCTATATCCAATTGGAAGTACATATTTTTGATTTAATTCTCTAAGTTTCTGATCCAACGGTTTTACACGAAATCCTTTCTCTCCCGGCGGTCCGTCAAATCCCGGAAGATGATATTCTTCGATGAAAAAATATCCTTTTTCTGTATATTTCCAGGAATGTACCTTAAATTTGTGATAATAAATCATACAGGGTTTGTTATCCGTCCAGCGAACTGTGCTGACAATGGCATCCATATCATCACCATCTGTATGCAGTTCATAACGAACTACACCACCCTGTTCTATGACAGAATATATCACCACATCTGCCGATTCTCCCCTTTTTGCCTTCTCACAATATGTTTCCACCTGCTCTGAATGAACCATATCAACTTGATCTTTCATATCTACTGCGGCATATCCCTTTTGTCCAGATAATCAATTACTTGCTTTTGAAACTCCAGACTGTCCAGCAGCTTGTTTTCTGCTGCCTTTTCATATAATTCTCTCGTTCCTTCCATCAACTCTTCAAAATCATCAGCAATCTCCTTCTGCTGAATATCTTGAACAGTTTCCTCGCTCTTTTCTTCCGGAGTTGTCTTACCACACCCAGATAGAACCATCACACATATAACCAGTAGTGCAATCACTTTTCGCTTCATACACATATCCTCTCAAATATTACAATTGTAAGTTTCTATTAAATCTTACAACTGTAATAGATAAAAGTCAAGAAAACTTTATTTGATACCAAGCGAACAATTTGAAATCTAAAAAGAGATAGACGCATTCCTGTAATTCATAAATAGCGTCAATAGACAAAAAAAGAATCTCACAGTATAATTAAGGCATCTTTCCGTATAAAAAATATCTTGGATTAATGGAAGTTAAGGGAGTAATATAGACATGAAAAAATTAATCGTTGACGATAAAATTGTATTAATACCTATGACGTCTCAGTTGTATCATATAGAAAGAAAAAATTATATAGCAGATCCTATGATGTGCGAAACACCTTACATTTATACGCCAGAGATCGCTCAAAAAGATTTTGAAAGAAAAGCAAATAATTGCAACAGAGTATGGTTTGCTATATTATTAGATGATATTGTAATTGGTGATGTATACCTTAAAAACATAGACTTACAAAAAGGTAGTGGCACCCTTTCCATTGTGCTTATTCAAGATTGCTATAAAGAAAAAGGCTATGACACAGCGGTGGAAAGAACTGTCTTAGAGTACGGATTTAAAGAATTAGGATTATCGGCCATTTATGCTGATGTGGTTTTAAGAAATACTCGTAGCCAACATGTTCTTGAAAAAATAGGATTCGAATATTTACATGAAGATAGTTAGCTGAAATACTATAAATATACCCCAAAAGATACCAGCAATGCATTTTCTGTCAGGCCAAAGTATCCAAAGGAGTGATCCCTCTTTTGCAGCAGCGTTCCATAAATTGGTGCATTTAAGGTCTCGTCTTTTTCCAGCAAAGCAGAAAGTGGGAAACCATCTGTTCATAAAACGTCATCCAACTACCTCCATCGATTTCAATTTTTATTTCCTCTTTCTCGGCTTTGGCGCAGGCAATTCCTCATACATGGCCTTAAATAGACCTGTCAAAAATTGTTTACTATCAACCTCATCTACTAACAGCATTTCTTTTGCTCCTTCATAAGGCAATTCATAAGAAATTGTCGGCATATAGGAAATCGCTGAGCTTACAGGTTTGATCAGCAGTCTGTCGTCGTAGATACCACCAACGATCTTCCCTCTATAATAGAGAATAAACTCTCCCATCATTGCCCTGTAATTGATTTCTTCCAACTCAGACAACTGCCCTAAAATAAATTGCAAATATTCTTTACTTGATGCCATAATCCACCTCTCCGTTTCTTTTTACCAACCTTCACAAAAAAACTTCATTTTAATCCATTCTGTGAAGTTCCCATTTTATATTTCACCAATGTTTCAAGCCTGTTATCTCTCCGAACACATGACTTTACAATGTTTCATATAACAAGCAATCCCATATTTTAATATTTTCTCCACTCCGTTTTCTAAAAGCGTCTCCTCATACTTCGTTTCCTCTACTTGTTTCAGGGCTTTTTCGCAGGCATTCAGAAGATTCCCGTCTCCGGCATACTTGATTTCAATGATGATCCCCATTTCACTGTCCTCTGTTTCTATCATAATATCACTGTACCCGTCCCCGGTTTCCCTGTTTGAGAATACTCCCCAGTCTTCTTTGACACCTAAAATGCCGAGCAAAATTCCATGGTAGAAATTCTCTTTTAATGATTTCTCCACAAATGTATCTCGAATACTGATTGTCTTTTTCAAGTACCCTTCAAAAAGACGTTCTACTTTTTCTGCATCTCCGCCTTTCAGTGCATCACAGAGCTGTTTTAACGTATCTCCGTCTTTTGCAACACCTTCCTTAAAATATTCCATGATCTGCGTTTTAAAAATATCCCGTACTTCCAGATTCGGAATTGCAAGTTTGTAATGACTGGCATCCAGTCGCTGCCTTTGTGTTAGATATCCGGTCATAAATAAAAGACTCCAGATATTTTCCACAGACTGATACATTTCCTGATAAGTAAGTTCCTGCCGAATCTCTTTGACAATTTCTTCTCCCGCCAGCAAACGTTCAATCTCGCGCTTTGTTGTAATATTTCCTGACATTTGAATGATTTTCTTGACTGCCTCATTACTACTGGTATGAACCCAATAATTTTCAGGAAAAGCCGCAGCATTCTCTTTTATTTTATCACAATGATTCAATACATCTCATGGACAATAGACATCTGTACTACCAAACCGATATCCATCATACCAGTTTCTCATTTCTTCATAATGATCTTCCCGATCATAATACCGCAGCATTTCTTTGACATCCTCATCCGTAAATCCAAAATACTCATCAAAACGCTCATCTGTAATCGACAACACTTTCAGGTTGTTCAATCCCGTAAAGATACTTTCCTTCGATATTCGCATACACCCGGTCATTACTGCAAATTTCAGGCTGTTATTGGTCTTCAACGTCTGTTCCAGTAAATTACGGATAAGAAAAACCATCTTGTCATAATATCCGTTTTCAAACGCTTTCGCCAATGGAACATCATATTCATCGATCAAAAGGATTACTTTTGTTTCATAGTGTTTCTCCAAAAGTTCTGACAAATTTTTTTAAGCTCCAAAAAAGCGTAGCCTCACTCATATTTTCATCAAGAATCGCTCGATATTCTTTCTTCTCGTCCTCGCCCAGTTTATCACTCATTTTAAGGAATCCTGCCTTTTGCACTGCTCCTTTATGGTCTTGACAGTTAACTCAAATGCAGCCTCATAAGAAGCAGCATTTGATGCCTTTTAGTGAGTATGGAAATTAACTGGATGCTTTCCCATATATTCTTCACA
>ENA-OQAA01000492-OQAA01000492.1-human-gut-metagenome-genome-assembly--contig:-NODE-492-length-26690-cov-6.498137_pt1 | contig 26690 bp, 36 predicted proteins | sample MGYA00242489_ERZ504515 | MGnify/ENA primary metagenome ERZ504515 (study PRJEB26092, sample SAMD00036237) | human gut metagenome | host: Homo sapiens | study: EMG produced TPA metagenomics assembly of... | reverse complement strand
CACCAGAAGCTGCAGATGCTGTTCCGCGGCCAGAACATGCTGGCTACCGCCCCTACGCAGACGATGCCGTTGAGTACTTTGTGCAGAAGTCTGTTGCAAACGGCATCGACGTGATCCGTATTTTCGATGCACTGAACGATCCGCGCAACCTGCAGACCGCCATCAAGGCAGCCAACAAGGAAGGCGCTCATGTGCAGGGCTGCATCAGCTACACCCTCAGCCCGTGCACAACAACGAGTACTTTGCAGCCTACGCCAAGACCCTGGAGGAGATGGGCGCAAACTCCATCTGCATCAAGGATATGGCCGGTCTGCTGACCCCCTATACCTGCTACGATCTGGTGAAGAAGCTGAAGGAGACCGTCAGCATCCCTGTTGACATCCACAGCCACTACACCGCAGGTCTGGCTTCCATGTCCATCCTGAAGGGCATCGAGGCAGGTGCCGACATCATCGATACCGCATGAGCCCCCTGAGCCTGGGCACCAGCCACATGCCCACCGAGAGTCTGGTCGCTGCCCTGCAGGGCACCGATTACGACACCGGTCTGGATCTGAAGCAGCTGAACGTTGTGCGCGCATACTTTGCAAAGCTGCGCGAGAAGTACATTGCCAACGGTCAGATCAGCCCGAAGAGCCTCGGCGTGGATGCAAACACCCTGCTGTATCAGGTGCCGGGCGGCATGTTCTCCAACATGCTCAAACAGCTGAAGGATGCCGGCAAGGAAGATAAGCTGGACGAAGTGCTGGCAGAAATCCCCCGCGTCCGCGAGGATGCAGGCTATCCGCCGCTGGTCACCCCCACCAGCCAGATCGTTGGTACGCAGGCTGTGTTCAACGTGATCCTAGGCGAGCGCTACAAGATGGTCACCAAGGAGTTCAAGGGTCTGGTCCACGGTGATTACGGCAAGACTCCCGCTCCCATCAAGCCCGAGTTCACCAAGAAGATCCTGGGCGACGAGCAGCCCATTACCTGCCGCTTTGCTGATACTCTGGCTCCTGAGATGGACAAGCTGAAGGCAGAGGCTGCCAAGTGGGCAACGCAGGAAGAGGATGTGCTGACCTACGCAATGTTCCCGCAGGTGGCACCCAAGTTCTTTGAAAAGCGCAATGCCAAGAAGCAGGGCGTGGACGGCGACCATGTGGACTACACCAATCAGTCTCATCCCGTCTGATCTTTCATAACGGATTCAGGAGCTTCCCGCTTTTGCGGCGGGAGGCTCCTTTTGTGTTTTGCACCGGATCTGGCCCCAAAAATGGGCGGCGGCTCATTGACATGAAAATCCATCCATTTTATAATGAATCAAAATGGATGCAGCCGACACCCGGGCATCCCCGGAAAAAGAAGAGGTGATCTGCATGAGAAGCATCACGGTACAGCGCCTTGCGGAATTTACAGAGCAGGATTATGAATTTACCTTCGGCATCACCCGGAAGCAATTTGCCCAGATGCTGGAAGCACTGAATGCGGCTTATTGCAAGGAGCACCGGCGCAGGCCGCATTTTACCAAGATCACAATGCAGGATAAGCTGGTGCTGACTTTGCTCTACCGCCGCGAGTACCGCAGCATGGAGAACATTGCGGCAGAATACGGTGTCTCCCGCGATACCATTGCGGACAATATCCACTGGGTGGAGCGCGCACTGCTGAACGCAAATCTGCTGCAGAACAGCGTGACCTGCGTATATAAAACCAACTGAAACAGGCTCTGATACAGGATCGGAAGATTTTGTATCAGAGCTTTTTTGCTTTGCACCGTGTATTGCGGCCGGTTTTGGCGGCGGCACGCAACAGTGCACCTTGAATTTTGGGCCGAAGAATAGTAAAATGAAACTATATGTATCGTAACATGGGTTTGTGTACCCAAAGGCGGATACGTATACCGAAACTTGTAAGCTGAAACACTGAAAATGTAAGAACAGGAGAGCGTTATGATCTTAAGCATGACCGGCTTTGGCCGGGGGACTGCTGTGCGCAATGGCCGTGAGATCACGGTGGAGCTGCGCAGCGTGAATTCCCGCTACTTTGAGTATTCTTCGCGCATCCCGCGCACCTGCAGCTATCTGGACAGCCGCTTGAAAAAGCAGCTCAACGAGCGCATTTCCCGCGGCAAGGTGGAGCTGAGCATGACCGTGCAGAATGTGGACGCTGCCGATACGGTGGTGGCCGTCAACATGGAGCTGGCACGCAGCTACCAGCAGGCCATGCGGGATATTTCGGAACAGCTGGGTGTCAAGAACGATATCTCTGCGGGCGTGCTGACCCGCTTCCCGGATGTGCTCACCACCCGCCACGCGGATGTGGACGAAGAACAGCTGTGGGAAGATGTTTCTGCCGTTACCGCACAGGCGCTGGACCGCTTTGTGGAGATGCGCGCCGTCGAGGGTGCCAAGATGAAGGCAGACGTGGAAAACCGCCTGAACTTCCTCGAGGAGTGCGTGGGCAGGGTGGAGACTTTGAGCGCAGGCCGCGTGGAAGCCTACACCAACCGCCTGTACGAGAAACTCAAGGTCATTCTGGAGGACCGCGATATCGACGATGCCCGCGTGCTGACCGAGGCCGCTATTTTTGGCGATAAGACCGCTGTGGATGAAGAGACGGTGCGCCTGCGCAGCCACATTGCGCAGTACCGCGATATCCTCAAGCTGGACGAGCCGGTGGGCCGCAAGCTGGACTTTTTGACGCAGGAGCTGAACCGCGAGACCAATACCATCGGCTCCAAGTGTCAGGATCTGGATATCACCCGCATCGTGGTGGATATGAAGGCGGAGATCGAAAAGATCCGCGAACAGATCCAGAATCTGGAGTGATACAGAAAATTCGGAGGGGTTTATGAAGCTCATCAACATCGGGTTTGGCAATATGGTCAGTGCAGGCCGTGTGGTGGCAGTGGTCAGCCGGATTCCGCCCCGGTCAAGCGCCTTGTAAAGGAAGCACGGGAGCGCGGAATGCTGATCGATGCGTCCTATGGCCGCAGCACCCGTGCAGTGCTTATCATGGACTCCGATCATGTGGTGCTCTCGGCGCTTCAGCCGGAAACGGTGGCCAACCGTGCGGCAGGGCAGGAGGGCAAAACACCAGCAGAGGAGGAACAGACCCATGGCGAACGATAAATATTTGTTTGTGGTCTCCGGCGCGGCCGGTACCGGCAAGGACAGCGTGGTGAAGGCACTGCGCGAAGCACACCCGGAGATCGAAAAGACTGTTTCCGCCACCACCCGCGCACCGCGTCCCGGTGAGCAGGAGGGCGTGGATTATTATTACCGCACCCGGGAGCAGTTCCAGCAGCTGATCGAGAACGATCAGGTGGTGGAGCACAACTTCTACAACGGCAACTACTACGGTACCCTGCGCGAGGAAGTGGACAAGCGCCTTGCAGCCCGGAAGGTGGTCGTTCTGGTCATCGATGTGCACGGCGCAGCGAACATCCGCCGCATGTTCCCGGGCGCGACCACCGTGTTCCTGCTGCCGCCGTCGGTGGAGGAGCTGGAGCGCCGTCTGCGGGGCCGCGGCACCGAGACCGAGGACAGCATTCAGGAACGTCTTGCCACCGCCCGGCAGGAGCTGGCCCAGCAGGATAAATTCACCCTGAAGCTGGTCAACGACCAGGTCGATACCTGCGCCGATGCACTGTATCAGGCCATCTGCCAGCGCATTGGTGCCGCAGAATAATATTTTGAAGGAGCTGGACGAATGCCCAAAACGGTAGGCGTTGCCGTCAGCAATGCGACCTTCCACTTTGATAAGCTTTATACCTATGCCGTCATGCCGGATCAGCAGAATGCGGTAAAACTTGGCAGCATGGTGCTGGTGCCTTTGGCCGCGGCAGCCGCGCCCGCATGGGCGTGGTGCTGGCCTGCGATGCCGAACCGGAAAGCGCGAAGCTGAAATATCTTTTCGACGTGGCCCCGGCATCCGCCTGCCTGACCCCGGAACTGCTGCGGCTGGTGCATTTTCTGAAGGAGCGCACCTTCTGCACCTATTACGAGGCGGTCAAGGCGGTCATTCCCTATGGTGCACAGTACAAGCCTGCCGTGGCGGCAGACGGCATAACGCCGGTGCTGCAAAAGCAGCTCACCCGCCACACCGAGAACTCCTACCGCCTTGTGGGCGGGCTGCCGCCAAAGCCGAAGCCGACGGCCAAGCAATTGGCGGCAGTGGCGCTGCTGGGCGGCGGGCCGCGCACCCTGAACGAGCTGGAAGACAAGGGCATCAGCCGTGCCGTGCTGGATAACCTGTGCGCCAAAGGCGTGCTGGAATGCAGCAAGGTGAATAAATCCATCGACCTGTATTCGTCCATTCCGCTGAAAAACGAGCCGATCACCCTCACGCAGGAGCAGCAGGCGGCTTACGATGCTCTGCTGCCAAAGCTGGAAGACGATGCACCCCACTCGGCGCTGCTCTACGGCGTGACCGGCAGCGGCAAAACGCTGGTGTTCTTAAAGCTCATTGCCCGCTGTCTGGAGCAGGGCAGGCGTGCGCTGGTGCTGGTGCCGGAGATCAGCCTGACCCCGCAGATGATCCTGCGGCTCAAGAGTCAGTTTGGCCGCCGGGTGGCGGTGCAGCACTCTGCCCTCAACCACACCGAACGCCTTTTGCAGTGGCAGATGATCCAGGACGGCGGCGCAGACATCGTGGTGGGTACCCGCAGCGCCATCTTTTCGCCGCTGGAAAACATCGGGCTCATCATCATCGATGAGGAGCAGGAGCACACCTACCGCTCGGAATCCGCGCCCCGCTATTCTGCCCACGAGGTGGCCCGGCAGCGCGCGGCGGAAAACGGTGCATTGCTGCTGCTGGCAAGCGCCACCCCCAGCACCGAGAGCTTTTACGCGGCCCAGCATGGCCGCACCCAGCTGGTGCGGCTGACCCAGCGCTACGGCGGCAACCCGCTGCCCACGGTGCAGATCGTGGATATGCGCGCAGAGCTGGCGGCAGGCAACCCGCGGGAGATCAGTCTGTCGCTGGAAGATGCCATCCGCCGCAATCTGGATGCAGGCAAGCAGACCATTTTGCTGCTGAACCGCCGGGGCTACCAGACCATGGCCCAGTGCGAGGACTGCCGCGAGGTGCTCAAGTGCACAAAGTGCAGCGTGCCGATGGTGTACCACAAAGCGGCGCACAAGGTATTGTGCCACTACTGCGGCAGCCAGATGGAACCGCCCACTGTGTGCCCCGCCTGCGGCGGCAAGCTGCAGTACCGGGGCTTTGGCACCCAGAAAGCCGAGGAAGAGCTGGCAAAGCTGTTCCCGGATGCGCGGGTGCTGCGCATGGATCAGGATTCCACTGCCGCAAAGGATGCCCACGAAAAGCTGCTGGCAAGGTTTGCGAACCACGAATATGACATCATGGTGGGCACCCAGATGGTGGCCAAGGGACTGGATTTTGAGGATGTGACCCTTGTGGGCGTGCTGGGCATCGATTCACTGCTGTTTGCGCAGGGCTTCCGTGCCTACGAAAACGTGTTCAGCCTCATCACGCAGGTGGTGGGCCGCAGCGGACGGGCCAGAGACCCGGGCTTTGCCATCATCCAGACCACTGACCCCGATAACCCGGTGCTGAACCTTGCCGCCGCGCAGGACTACGATGCCTTTTTTGAGCAGGAGATCGCCTACCGCAAGCTGGGCCTGTACCCGCCTTCTGCGGGCTGTGCGTCATTGGCTTTGCAGGCGCAAAGGAGATCGAGGTGGCACGGGCGGCGGCGCGCTTTGCGGCCCTGCTGGGCCAGCAGGCGGCAAAACAGCCGGACCTGCCGCTGCGGGTGCTTGGCCCCACGCCCGGCAGCATTGAGAAGATCAACGACACTTATCGCTACAAACTTACCATCAAGTGCCGCAACGACCGCCGCTTCCGCGACCTCGTGCGCAGCACACTGGAAAGATACGAACAGGAAAAACTTCCGTCCAAGGCCACCGTTGCGGTGGACCTGCACTCGGACGGTGACATCTGATTTGGAGGTACCATAAATGGCAATCCGCAACATTGTAAAAGAGGGCGATCCCATCCTGAACAAGGTCTGCCGCCCCGTCACCACCTTTGATGACCGTCTGGCTACCCTGCTGGACGACATGCACGAGACTATGATCGCCGCCGACGGCGTGGGTCTGGCCGGCCCGCAGGTGGGCATGCTGCGCCGTCTGTTCGTGGTGTGGGACACCACCGACGCGCCCGAGGAGATCCCGGAGGATTACGAATATAAGTTCATCGACTTCGTCAACCCGGAAATTCTGGCCGTATCCGAGGAAGAGGAGACCGCTACGAGGGCTGTCTGTCCTTCCCGGGCCACAACGGCGCTGTGACCCGCCCCGTCGCGGTCAAGGTGCGCGCACAGGACCGCCACGGTGAGTGGTTCGAGCTGGAAGCTGAGGATCTGCTGGGCCGCTGCATCCAGCACGAGAACGACCATCTGGACGGCATTACCATCATGCAGTCCAGCGAGTATTTCTATGAGGATACCGAAGAGGGCAAAAAAGCTGCCCGCGAAGCGAAAGGAAACAAGTAATGCGCATTTTGTTCATGGGCACGCCGGATATTGCCGCAGAGTGCCTCAAAGCCCTGTATGCCGCCGGGCATGACATCTGCGCGGTGTACACCCGGCGGGACAAGCCGGTTGGCCGCAAGCAGGTGCTTACCGCACCCCCGGTCAAGGAAGTGGCCCTTGCCCACGGCACGCCGGTGTTCCAGCCCCGCACCCTGCGGGACGGCAGCGAGGACGAGAACATCCGCGCACTGGCCCCGGAACTGATCGTGGTGGTGGCTTACGGCTGCATCCTGCCGAAGTCGGTGCTGGAAGCGCCGAAGTACGGCTGCATCAACCTGCATGTCTCCCTGCTGCCCAAGTACCGCGGCAGCGCCCCGGTGCAGTGGGCTGTGCTGAACGGTGATGCCGAAACCGGCGTTTCCATCATGCAGATGGACGAGGGCCTTGACACCGGCGATGTGCTCTGCTGCGAGAAGATCGCCATTGACCCGGAGGAGACCAGCGGCCAGCTGTTTGACCGCGTGACTGCCGTGGGTGCACGGGTACTGTGTGAGGTGGTGCCCGCCATCGCCGCCGGAACGCTGAAACCCCAACCGCAGGATCATGAGAACGCCTGCCTTGCACCTATGCTGAACAAGGAGATGGCAGAGTTCCACCTGACCGAATCGGCTGCCCACATCCACAACTGGGTGCGCGGCATGAACCCGTGGCCCGGTGCATGGTTCGTCACCTCCGGCGGCAAAAAGCTCAAGGTGATGGAGTGCCGTGCCGTGGAAGCTCACGGCGAAGCGCCCGGCACCGTGCTGGCCACAAAGCCGCTCACGGTGGCTTGCGGTGAGGGGCCGTCCAGCTGCTGAATGTGGTGCCGGAAGCAAAAAGCCCATGGACGGCACCGCCTTTGCGGCCGGTCAGCGCCTGAAAACGGGGGATATCCTCTGATGGCGGCGAATCCCCGCGCGGCGGCAGTGGCGGCGCTGGTGCGGCAGGAGCAGGATGGTTTTTCCAACCTTGTTCTGGATGCCGAACTCAAGCGCCAGCAGCTGGAAGGCCGCGATAAAGCTTTTGCCAGCGCCATCTTTTACACGGTGCTGGAACACCGGGGCACGCTGGACTACATCCTGTGCCAGTTCCTGCCCAAGGGCCTTGCCAAGCTGGATGCACCGGTGCGCGAAATATTGCGCGCGGCGCTGGCGCAGGCCCGCTATATGCAGGTGCCGGTGTCCGCTGCGGTGAACGAAGCCGTCAAGCTGACCCGTGCCTTCAAAAAATCCAGCGCATCCGGTCTGGTCAACGCCGTGCTGCGCAAGGCGTGCAGCTACGACCTGAGCACCGCAAGCTTCAAAAACGAAGTGGAGCGGCTCATGGTGCTTGGCTCTGCCGGGCGGGATGTGGCGGAATTTCTGCACAAAAACTACCCGGACGAAGCACTGGATATCCTTACCTACAAGGCCGACGGCGGCATGACCAGCCTGCGGGCGAACCCGCTGAAAGGCAGCGCCGATGAGCTTTGTGCAAAGCTGCTGGCTTCCGGCGCAAAGGAAGCAAAGCGGGGCATTGTGCCCGGCAGTGTGCTGGCCCGCTTCGAGGGCAGCCCGGCGGAAAATGAGCTGTTCCGGCAGGGGTACTTCCATGTGGAAGGGCAGGCCAGCCAGCTGGCGGCGCTCTGCGTGGACGCACAGCCCGGAGAAACAGTCATCGACCTGTGCGCCGCGCCCGGCGGCAAGACCATCCTGCTGGCCGAGCAGATGCACAGCACCGGCAGGCTTTACAGCTGCGATGCCGCCGAGAACCGCGTGGGCCTGATCCGCACGGCAGTGCAGCGCATGGGCCTTACCAATGTGGAAGCCTGTGCAACGATGCCACAAAGGTGAACCCGGCCCTGCCGCAGGCCGACCGCATTTTAGCGGATGTGCCTGCAGCGCTTGGCATTCTGGCAAAAAAGCCGGATCTGCGCTACAAAAAGCTGGAACCGGCCCGCGAAGCTGAATTATTGGCCACGCAGTCGGCCATCCTCGATACGGCGGCACAGCTGCTGAAAGCGGGCGGCAGGCTGGTGTACTCCACCTGCACCATCGACCCGGCAGAAAACCAGCAGCAGATCGCGGCATTTCTGGCCCGCCACCCGGAGTTTACGGTGGTGGAGCCTGCCGCAGCGCTGCCCGCCGGGATGACGGCAGGGGAGCACGGCGCGCTTTCGGTGCCCACCCGTACCGGCATGGACGGTTTTTTCCTGTGTGCCATGCAGAAAAACGGGGAAAAGCTGCAATGAAACAGGTGGCTTGTTCGTAAAAAACAATAGGAGAACACAATGGAACAAAAACGCTGTATCTCTTCCTTTACGCTGGCAGAGCTGACCGCTGAACTGAAAGCGATGGGTCAGCCGGGCTTCCGGGCAAAGCAGATCTTCCACTGGGTGCATCAGAAGCTGGTCACCGAGTTTTCTGCCATGACCGACCAGCCCAAGACCCTGCTGGCAAAGCTGGAAGAAAGCTTCTACATTGCCGCGCCCAAGATCGAGCGCAGGCAGGAAGCAAAGGATGGCACGGTAAAATATCTGCTGCGCATGGCAGACGGCAACTGCATCGAGACCGTCGTGATGCGCTACCACTACGGCAACACGGTGTGTGTGTCCACGCAGGTGGGCTGCCGCATGGGCTGCCGCTTCTGCGCGTCCACCCAGGCGGGCCGCGTGCGCGATCTGGAAGCAGGCGAGATCTGCTCTGAGATCTACACCGCCCAGAAGGATATCGGGGAGCGCATTTCCCACATCGTGCTCATGGGCATTGGCGAACCGCTGGATAACTTTGACGAAGTGATGAAGTTTCTGGAGAACATCACCTCGCCCGAGGGCGTGAACATCGGGATGCGCAACATCAGCCTTTCTACCTGCGGTCTGGTGCCCAAGATCGACCAGCTGGCCGAGAAAAAGCTGCAGCTGACCCTCTCGGTGTCGCTGCACGCACCCAACAATGAAATTCGCAGCGGCATGATGCCGGTGAACGATGCCTATCCCGTGGAAGTGCTGATGCAGGCCGTGCGCCGCTATCAGGATACCACCGGCCGCCGCGTGAGCTTTGAATATTCCATGGTGCGCGGTGTCAATGATTCCGATGCCTGCGCCAAACAGCTGGCAAACCTGATCCGAGGCATGGGTGCCCATGTGAACCTGATCCCCATCAACGGTGGACGGCAGCCCGTACTCGGCCACCGATGCAGCCAACGTGCACCGCTTCCAGCAGAAGCTGGAGAGCCTTGGCGTGAACGCTACGGTGCGCCGCCGCTTGGCAGCGAGATCAGCGCCGCATGCGGCCAGCTGCGCCGTGACGAAATGAACGGGAAAGCGTAAATATTAAAGGGAGAAGCCTATGAAACTTGCAGGAAAAACGGATGTCGGCAGGGTCCGGCAGGATAATCAGGACGATTATCGCGCAGGAGAACTGCCCGGCGATGCCGCATGGCTGCTGGTATGCGACGGCATGGGCGGTGCACGCGGCGGCAGGGAAGCCAGCCAGAGCGCGTGCGATGTGATCGAGCACTGCTTTCAGGAGCAGTATGCTTCCAAGTGCCTGCCCGGCGAAGAGGAGACCTTTTTGAAAAAGAGCCTGCTCAGCGCCAACCGCTTTGTGTTCCAGAAGGCCCTGCGTGAGGAATCGCTGGCGGGCATGGGCACCACGGCTGTGTGCGCACTGGTGCGCGGCGGCAAGGTGTTCCTGTGTCATGCAGGCGACTCGCGGGCGTACCTGTACCGGGACGGCAGGCTTGCCCAGCTCACCCACGACCACTCCTATGTGCAGGAGCTGGTGGACTGCGGCACCATTACCGTGGAGGAAGCCGAGCACCACCCCCAGAAGAACATCATCACCAAGGCGCTGGGCGTGGACTACCGGCTGGACTCGGAGTTCACCACCGCACCGCTGCAGAAAGGGGATATCCTGCTGCTGTGCTCGGACGGCCTGACCAATGCCGTGCCCAGAGAACAGCTGGAACAGCTGCTGCGCACCGGCAGGTTCTACGACCTGCCGGACCTTCTGATCCGCACGGCCAACGAGAACGGCGGCCCGGATAACATCACCGCGCTGCTGCTGTGTGTGGAGGAGGTGCGCTGATGGACAACCTGATCGGCAAAAAGCTGGACGGCCTGTATGAGGTGCGGGAGCTGATCGGTTCCGGCGGCATGGCAAACGTCTACAAGGCGGTCATGCTGGGGCACAACGGTCCGGTGCCTGCCGGTACCGTGGTGGCGGTAAAGGTGCTGCGGCAGGAGTATATGCACGACCCGGACCTTGTGCGCCGCTTTAAGAATGAATCCAAGGCCATCTCGCTGCTGAACCACCCCAACATCGTAAAAGTGTACGATGTATCGGTGAATGATGATCTGCAGTATATCGTGATGGAATATGTGGACGGCATGACATTGCGCGAGTACCTTAACCAGCGCGGCGGCAGGCTGACCAACCGGGAGACCGTGCACTTCATCTCCCAGATCTTAAAGGCGCTGGAACATGCCCACGCCAACGGTGTGGTGCACCGGGACATCAAGCCCCAGAACATCATGCTTCTGGACAACGGCCAGCTGCGCATGATGGATTTTGGCATTGCGCGCATCTCCCGTGCCGAGAACCAGCTGCTGAGCGGCAAGGCCATGGGCAGCGTGCACTATATCAGCCCGGAGCAGGCCAAGGGCGATGAGACCGACTGCACCAGCGATATCTACTCGGTGGGCGTGATGATGTACGAGATGCTCAGCGGTCATCTGCCCTTTGATGCAGACGACATGGTGGAAGTTGCCATCAAGCAGATCTCCGATCAGCCGAAGTCTTTGCACGAGATCGCGCCGGAGGTGCCGAATGCACTGGTGGAGATCACCGAAAAGGCCATGGCAAAGCTGCCGCAGAACCGCTACGCATCCGCCCGCGAAATGCTGGATGCGCTGGACACCTACGTGCACAACCCCTCCGTGATGTTCGAGTACAAGTATATTACAGAAGATGCTCCCGAAAAGGTGGTGAAACGTACCATGAACCAGAACCGTGCAAACCGTCAGGCCGAAAAGCCTGTGCCCCGCGGCAAAAAGGCCGCACCGCGCAAGAAAAAGCGCACCATCTTCCTGCCGGCACTGTTCGGCGTTACCATTGCATTTGCACTGGCGTGCCTTGCGCTGTGCTGGATGATCCTGAACGATTCCTCCAACCTGATGAACAACAAGGCCGATATCACGCTGGGCGATTATATCGCATGACGCAGGACGAGGCTGCTGCCACCGAGCAGGTGGTCTCCGGCCAGATCAGCGTTACCTGGGAGCAGGAGTACAACAGTAACTATGCGGCGGGCTATATCTATAAGCAGTCGCCGGTGTCCGGCCGCACGGTGCGCGAGGGCCAGAATGTGACCCTGACTGTGAGCCTTGGCACCCAGTACGTTACCGTGCCGGACCTGACCAACTATGTGCAGGCCGATGCAGAGCAGCAGCTCAAGGAGCTGGGTGTCTCGGTGCTGGTAACGCAGGCTGTGGATACCTCTGTGGCATCCGGCGCGGTGATCCGCACCGACCCGGCGGCGGGCAGTCAGGTGGCTGCAGGCAGCACTGTGGTGATGTATATCAGCCGCCCGCAGGTGGCAACCACCACCAAGGTGCCCTCGCTGACCGGCATGAGCACCGCTGATGCCCGCACCCTGCTGGTGCAGAACCATCTGGGCCTTGGCAGCCAGACCGAGCAGTACAGCGACCAGCCGGTGGGTACTGTCATCAGTCAGAACCCGGCGGCAGGCTCTACCACAAAGCTGAACGGCCGCGTGAACATTGTGGTAAGCGCAGGGCCGGAGCCTGCACCGGAACCGGAAGCACCCAGCGACAGCACCACCGGCGGCGACTGGTGGAGCGGCCTGTTTGGCAGCGGCTCCTCTTCTTCCAGCACCGAGACCGGCACCGAACAGGCACAGCGGGCAGCGGCGACCCTTCGCAGAAACCGCTGACCGACTGGTGGTCCTCGCTGCTGAGCTGACGGAGGCGTGCATGAAGGGATATATCACAAAGGGCATCGGCGGCTTTTACTATGTAAAAACGCCGGAGGGCATTGTGGAGTGCAAGCCCCGCGGCATTTTCCGCAAACAGAAGATCACGCCGGTGGCGGGCGATGAGGTGACGCTGGAGACCGAGAACGGTGCAGCCGTCATTGCCGAGATCGCACCGCGCAAAAATGTGTTCGTGCGGCCTCCGGTGGCAAATCTGGATGTGCTGTTCCTTGTGGCCAGCACCACCCAGCCCACGCCCAGCACGCTGGTGCTGGATAAGCTTGCCGCCATTGCGGTGGACAAGGGCGTGCAGCCGGTGATCGTGTGCACCAAGGGCGACTTGGCCGAGGCGGAATTCCTGCGTAAGGCCTACGAAAAATCGACCCTGCCGTTCATCCGCATCGATTACGAGACCGGCGGCGGGCTGGACGAGGTGAAGCAGTGGATCAGCGGCAGGCTGTGTGCGTTCTGCGGCAACTCCGGCGTGGGAAAATCCACCCTTTTGAACCACCTGCTGCCGGAAGCAGAGCGCGAGACCAGTGCCATCAGCCAGAAGCTGGGCCGCGGCCGCCACACCACCCGTGAGGTGACGATCTATGAAGCCTTTGGCGGGCGCATTGCGGATACGCCGGGCTTTGCCAGTCTGGAAGCGAACCGCGCCGGGTTCATCCCCAAGGAAAATCTGGAGCATGCGTTCCCGGAGTTCGGGCCTTATCTGGGCCAGTGCCAGTTCACCGGCTGCTCCCACCGCAGCGAAAAAGGCTGTGCCGTGCGCGCCGCACTGGCCGAGGGCAGGCTCTCCCAGACCCGGTACGACAGCTACTGCGCCATGTACGAGGAAGTCAAGGACGTGAAGGATTGGCAGCGCCCGAAAGTATAAAGGATAAGGAAGAGATTCATGTCACGCTGTGTGATCATTTCGGCCTGCCCGGTTTCTCCGGAGCTGGCAGAGGCCCTGCGGCCGGACGACTTTATCATTGCCTGTGATGCAGGCTACCGCAACTGCGCACCTCTGGGGCGTAGACCCAACATCATCGTGGGCGACTTTGACACCGCCCCCTGCCCGGAACAGCAGGACGACGATATCATCGTGCTGCCCCATGTGAAGGACGATACCGACACCGAGTATGCCGCAAAGCTGGTCTCGGAAAAGGGCTTTGACGAGGTGCTGCTGCTGGGTGGCCTTGGCGGCAGACGGGTGGAGCACACCCTTGCAAACCTGTGCACCGGCCTTGGGCTGGAACAGCGCGGTGTGCGCACCACCCTGCTGGATGAGCGCAGCCGCATCACCTACGTGATGCCCGGCGAGACCCGCTGCTACCCGAAGGAGAGGTACTTCTTCTTCTCGGCCTTCCCGATGGAGGGCAGGGCGCAGGGCGTGTGCGAGCGCGGCTCCTACTATGAGCTGACCGATGCGGAGCTGACCGCCAGCTACCCGCTGGGTGTCAGCAACGAGTACGCCGAAGGTTCGGACTGCATCACCATCTCCACCCGCAGCGGTGCGCTGGTGGTGGTGGAGACCATCGCAGACTGAGCGCTGCTGTCCTTGCCGGAACGTTCGGCCCCTGCCTGCATAGGATGGGCCAGAAAACGGAAAGGCGGGGAGCATATGCAGGTAGTTGTGATCCGAAGCCCCAAGGCGCTGCGCGGCATTCTGCGCAGACTGTTCGGCATTCAAAAACAGTAAAAAAGATCCCCTCGCTGCTGGTCGGCGGGGGGATCTTGCTTCATAATACTCCTTTTTATTGCGTCAGGGCGTTGTAACAGGCATCGAACGCCTGCATAAAATCAGTGATCTCCTGTTCCGTGGTCAGGTGGCTCAGGCTGATGCGCCACGAGGACAGCGCGTTACGCCGGTCATGGCTCACGGCAAACACGGCGCGGGAGGGCAGGCCGTCCGAAGAGCAGGCCGATTTGACCGAGACGCATACGCCCCTGGCATCCAGCTCCCGCTGGAACACGGTGCCCTTCACGTTCTGTACGCTCAGGTTTAAAATCTGCGGTACGGCGGTGTCCGGGCTGTTGATGCGCACCTTGGGTATTGGGCAAGTCCGGTGCGCAGGCGGGCGTTCAGGGCGCGGATGTGCTCCACCCGGGCGGGCAGCTCGCTCACTGCCTTTTCCAGCGCCAGCGCCAGCGAACAGGCCAGCGCCACGGTGGGGGTGCCGCTGCGGTAGATGGTGGTGCTCTCGCCGCCATGGATGAGCGGCTCCAGCGCAAGGCCGCGCCGCTTGACCAGCACACCGATGCCGTTCAGCCCGTAGAACTTGTGGGCGGTCAGGCTCATGGTGTCGATGCCCGCAAAGCTGACCGGCAGCTTGCCCACGGCCTGTGTGGCATCCACATGGAAGTGGCAGTGGGGGCAGGCCTTCAACATTTCCGCGATCTCGGCCACCGGCTGCACCACGCCCAGCTCACTGTCCACGGCAGTGACGGCCACCAGAATGGTGTCCGGGCGCAGCAGTTCTTTCAGGTGGGCAAGGTCCACCGTGCCGTCCTGCCGGATGTCCACAAGGTCGATCTCATATCCCTGCTCCTGCAGGGCGGTCAGGCTGCCGCTCACCGAGGAGTGCTCCAGCGGGGTGGAAATGATGTGTCTGCCATGGTGGCGCTCCAGCCGGGCGATGCTCTTGATGGCAAAGTTGTTGGCCTCGCTGGCACCGGATGTATAGATGATCTCGGCGGGCTGCACATTCAGACTGCGGGCAATGCTCTGGGTGGCGGCATCGATGGCAGCCTTTGCGGCAGTGCCTGCTGCGTGGCGGGAATTGGCATTGCCCGGGAAATTGCGCTCCACCTCGCAAAAGCGCTGTAAAACCGCTTCGTCTACCGGGGTATTGGCGGAATAATCCAGATAGATCATAAACTCTCCTGATAATTCTCTTATAATACAGATTACAATGGTAGGTTATATTATAGTGCGCTTTGGGCCGGATTGCAAGAGAAGCGGTGCAAACTTCCGGGCTGGAAATACAGGAGAATTAAGCAAAATAGTTGCACGGCGGCAAAAAGTCTGCTATAATCTCTTGAAGGACTGCCCGCTGCGGCCTTTTGCGGGGCTTTTGGCGGCGGTTTGGAAAGAGCCTGAATGAAAGGGGGAGCGCACCATGCTGCACAAGAATCATCGACTGCGCTGTATTGCACTTCTCATTTCCGGGCGGGATCATTGTTCCCAAATTTCAAGGGCATTGCCGTTTTGCTGACGGCGGTGCCTCTTTTTTTGGGCTGCGAGTTCTGTAGGAGGCAGAAAAACTTCATGAGCGAAAAGATCGATTACTCCAAAGGCATTTACGACGCGCGCCAGCTGGGCGCAGGCGCATGTTCATTCTGGGCGTGCAGCACATGTTTGCCATGTTCGGCGCAACGGTGCTGGTGCCGCTGCTCACCGGCCTGAGCGTTTCCACCACCCTGCTGTGCGCAGGTCTGGGCACCCTGCTGTTCCACCTCATTACCAAAAAGAAGGTGCCTGCATTCCTCGGCTCCTCCTTTGCGTATCTGGGCGGCTTCTCCATCGTGGCCCCTATGCTGGCAGATGCAGACGGCAACCTGACCGTGGCCAATACCAAGATGCTGCCCTACGCCTGCGCCGCCGTCGCATTTTCCGGTCTGGTGTATCTGGTGGCCAGCCTGCTGATCTCCACCTTCGGCATCCGCCGCATCATGCGGTTCTTCCCGCCGGTGGTCACTGGCCCCATTATCATTTCCATCGGCCTGATCCTGGCCCCCTCTGCTATCAAAAACTGCCAGTCCAACTGGATCCTGGCCTTTGTGGCACTGGGTGTCGTGATCGTGTGCAACATCTGGGGCAAGGGCATGGTCAAGATCCTGCCCATCCTCATCGGTGTGCTGGTGTCCTATGCAGTGGCACTGGTGACCGGTGCAGTGGACTTCCAGCGCATTTCTGAGGCTGCATGGGTGGGCATCCCTCTGCACAAGGAGGCCATGGGCCTGTTTGCCATCGACGGCAGCCCGGAGTTCATCAGCGCACTGTTCACCATCATCCCCATTGCACTGGCAACCATGATGGAGCATGTGGGCGATATCGCCGCCATCAGCGCTACTGTTGGCCACAACTATATCAACGACCCCGGCCTGAACCGCACCCTGCTGGGCGACGGCCTGGCAACCACCATGGCCGGCCTGCTGGGCGGCCCGGCCAACACCACCTACGGCGAGAACACCGGTGTGCTGGCTCTGAGCAAGATCTACGATCCGCTGGTCATCCGCATTGCGGCTGTTCTGGCCATCATCCTGAGCTTCAGCCCCAAGTTTGAGGCTGTCATCAACACCATCCCCACCGGCATCATCGGCGGCATCAGCTTTGTGCTGTATGGCATGATCTCCGCCATCGGTGTGCGCAACGTGGTGGAGAACCGCGTGGACTTTACCAACAGCCGCAACCTGATCGTGGCCGCTGTCATTCTGGTGTGCGCACTGGGCTTCAACTCTGTGGGCGGTGTCAGCTTTGCCGTTGCAGGTGTCACCATCAACCTGTCCGGTCTGGCTGTGGCCGCAATCGCAGGCATCCTGCTGAACGCTATCCTGCCCGGCAACGACTACGAGTTTGATGCTGCCGACGGCTCCGAAGCCGCTACCAGCAGCAACCTGCAGGTCTGATCTCCCATAGAAGAAGGAAGAACAAGGCAGAAGCCGTCCTGTGTGTGCAGGGCGGCTTTGCTGTTTTTAAGGTGCACAGGGCAAAGCACACAGTTTTTGAGGATGGTTTTTAGTGACCCTGCCGGAATTTATCTGTAAGGCAAAATAAATAGGAATTATTCTTAAAATTATCCTTGACTAACTAGGAATTATTCGCTATAATAGAGCCATGACAAGGGCCGGTGAGTACCAACACCGCCCAGCCTGTTTTCTAACTGATATAAAAAGAATGATGGAGGTCTATTCTTATGAAGAAGTACGTTTGCACCGTTTGTGGTTATATTGCTGAAGGCGAGATCCCGGCACAGTGCCCCGTCTGCAAGGCTCCTGCTTCCGCTTTTGTGGAGAAGACCGGCAACACCTACGTCACCGAGCATGTTGTGGGCATCGGCAAGGCCGAGGGCGTTCCGCAGGAGATCGTGGACGGCCTGCGCGCAAACTTTGAGGGTGAGTGCAGCGAGGTCGGCATGTATCTGGCAATGGCTCGTGTGGCTGAGCGCGAGGGCTACCCCGAGATCGCTGAGGCTTACAAGCGCTATGCCTACGAGGAAGCAGACCACGCATCCCGCTTTGCAGAGCTGCTGGGCGAAGTTGTCACCGACAGCACCAAGAAGAACCTGATGATGCGTGCCGAGGCCGAGTGCGGCGCATGTGCAGGCAAGATGGATCTGCCAAGAAGCAAAGGCCCTGAATCTGGATGCCATCCACGACACCGTTCACGAGATGGCAAAGGACGAGGCCCGTCACGGCCGCGGCTTTGAGGGCCTGCTGAAGCGCTACTTCAACACCGAAGTCTGATAAGGTTTCCCCGGTTATCCATTCTGACCGCTGCATGGCTTTGCCGCTGTGCAGCGGTTTTTTGTTCAACCTACGGAACGGTTCCGTTGACAGACACAGCGGCGGTGGGTTATAATTTATCTCGTGTTCAATGAACTGCGAAAGGGGAGACGGGGGAATGAAAAACGGACACACCACCCGGCAAAAGGCCCCGGCGGGCCGCTACGCCCTGCTGGACGAGCTGCGCGGACTGGACCTTGTCAGCATGATGCTGTATCATGCCTGCTGGGATCTGGTGTTCCTGTTCGGTGTGCAGATGAACTGGTATGCCGCGACGCCGGGTCATCTGTGGCAGCAATCCATCTGCTGGGTGTTCATCCTGCTTTCCGGCTTCTGCGTGCCGCTGGGGCACCACACTCTGCGGCGCGGCGCGACGGTCTTCGGAGCCGGGGTGCTGGTCACGGCGGTGACGCTGCTCTTTATGCCGGAGGACCGGGTGGTGTTCGGTGTGCTGACCTTTCTGGGCAGCGCCATGCTGCTCACCGGTGTGCTGGAACCGCTGCTGAAAAAGATCCCGCCCGCCGCAGGGCTGGCGGTTTCGGCGGTGCTGTTTGCACTGACTTATCATCTGGACGAGCGTTGGCTCGGCTTCGGCGGGCTGCGCCTTGCGTTGCCGGATGCATGGTACGCGAATTACTTTACAGCGTTTATCGGCTTTCTGCCCTTCGATTTTTATTCCGCCGATTACTTTGGCCTGCTGCGTGGCTGTTTTTGTTCTGGGCGGGGTACTACCTGCACAAGGCGGTGGGCCGCAGACGCATGGAACCGCTGCGCCGCCCGGTGTGCCCGGCGCTGGGCTGGATGGGCCGGCACTCGCTTTTGCTGTATCTGCTGCACCAGCCGGTGATCTACGGCGTACTTTCAGCCGCGGCAGTTCTTTTTGCATAAAAGGCTTGACACAGCCGGGAAGCTGTGGTATTCTATCGGTGGTTAGAAGGTACTAACCAAATGGGGATGCGTCTGCGTGGTTGGACGCATTTTCATGGAACATAAAGTTAGATATATCTAACTAATATTGATTTGAGAGAGGACGATCTTTATGAGCAAAGTAGCAGTCGTATTCTGGAGCGCAACCGGCAACACTGAGACCATGGCAAACTGCGTGCAGAGGGTGCAAACGGCACCATCGTGCCCTGCAGCGAGATGAACGCCGCAAAGCTGGCTGAGTTTGATGCAGTGGCTTTTGGCTGCCCCGCAATGGGTGCTGAGCAGCTGGAGGAGAGCGAGTTCGAGCCGATGTTCTCTGATCTGGAGGGTTCTCTGAACGGCAAGAAGATCGCCCTGTTCGGCTCCTACGGCTGGGGCGACGGCCAGTGGATGCGTGACTGGGTGGAGCGTGCTCAGGCGACGGCGCACAGGTGCTCAACGGTGAGGGCCTGATCTGCAACGAGGCCCCGGACGATGATGTTCAGGCTGCATGCCGCAAGCTGGGTGCAGATCTGGCTGCATGGTAAACAGGAGAAGCTTCTCTTGACAAACAGAGACAGCTGCGATAAACTATGAGAACACCGAAAAACGGTGTTTTTGCAGAGTTGAAAGTTAGTAAATGCTAACTTTCACGCAAAAGCAGCAGCCTCTGTACAGAATGCATCAAAACTGCGGCAGGGGACAGCAGACGGAAAGGTCTGCGCTCCTGCGCTTTGGTTTCAGAAGGCGGTGTATATGGCAGTGGCTGCAGCAATTGGTGTTACGGTAGGCTTTGCATTTTTGCGCCGTGCGGTGCGCCGCGCTGCAATGCGGTCGGACCGTAGAAAAAAATAAGGCAGCAGGAGGCCCCGTCCCATGCAGGATACCCCGAAGAACTTGGATCAGAAGCGCGCAGATGAAAAGATGCTGGTGAGCGAGATGATCGCTCTTTACTGCCGCAGGCAGCACAAAACACCCAAAGGCAGCCTGTGCCCGGAGTGCCGGCAGCTGCACGATTACGCCCTGGCCCGCATTGACAAATGCCCGTTCATGGAGACCAAGACCTTCTGCTCGGCCTGCAAAGTGCACTGCTACAAGCCGGAAATGCGGGAGAAGATCCGCGCGGTGATGCGCTGGGCAGGCCCGCGGATGCTGCCGGTGCACCCGGTGCTTTCCATCCGGCATGCGGCAGTCACACTCCGGTCTAAGCGCGAAGCGAAAAAGGCTGGCTGAGTTTTCCAGAATAAACACCCTGCCCGCAGGCCATACTGTGGACAGAGAGGTGATAAATATGGAAAACATCGGCGTTACCTGTGATGTCTGCGAGTGCAGCCACAATGTGAGCGGATGCAAGTGCGACCTGCCCCAGATCAAAGTGACCGAGCAGTGCACCTGCGATACGCAGCAGGTGGAGACCCCGCACTACTGCCAGAGCTACGAGAAAAAGTAATTCCTAAAGCAGCAAAACAGCTCCTGCCAGAGCATTTCCGGCAGGAGCTGTTTTGGGTCACGGAGGTCAGCGCAGGGCCACATTGCAGGTGGCAAGGCTGCGGATCAGGGTGCCCACGCTCTCCTTCATCCGGATGCCCACGAAGCCCAGCGTGAATGCGGCCTGCACATTGGCCAGATTGTCGTCGATGAACACGCACTCGCTGGCCTTCAGGCCGTATTTGTCCAGCAGGGCCTGATAGATGCGGGGGTCGGGCTTGTTGATGTGCACCTCGCAGGAGCTACGCCGCCGTCAAAGCGGTCCAGCACGCCGCGCTCCTTGAGCAGGGCCAGCACGTCCTCCGGGATGTTGCTGAGATAGTACACGCTGTAGCCATGGTTCTTCAGGCGGCGCACCAGCTCCTGCATCCGGCGGCGCGGGCGCAGGATGTGCAGCCAGTCGTCCAGCACGCCCTGCACCTCAAACTCGCGCCCGGCGGCCTTGGCGTTGCGCAGCATGGCCTGATTGCCGTCAAAGCGGGAGACAAGCCCCGCATCCAGCTGTTTCCACTCCTCGCTGCCAAAGGTCAGGTCGTACACCTGTTCTTCGATCTCTTCATTGCAAATGCGGTCTACCAGATAGGCGCGGGGGGCAAAATCCACCATGACACCGCCCAGATCAAACACGATGCTTTTATACATTTAAAATTTCCTCTGTTTCTCATGGAATGCTCTGACCACAGTATACCACAATCTGCCATGCGGTTTCCACTGCTTTTTGCATGATGTGCCGGCGGCTGCATAAGCTGTGGCAGAAAGGGGAGAAGGGCATTGACCATCCGGGAACTGTGTGAAAAAGAGGTGGTGCAGCTGGAGCAGGGCGTCTGCCTTGGCCGGGCCGATGACCTGACCTTTGACCCTGCCACCGCCCGGCTGCAGAGCCTGATCCTGCTGGGGCGGCCAAGGCTGTTCGGATTGCTTGGCCGGGACGATAGCCTGACCATTCCATGGCAGGAGATCGAGACCATTGGCACGGATGCGGTGCTGGTGCACACGGCCCTGCCGCAAACGCCGCCGCAGCCGGAACAGCTCAAATGGTGGCAAAAGCTGCGCGTGAAGCTGGGTTTGTAAATTTTTTGCAAAAACAGGGTGGACTTTTTTGTGGAAGTGACTATAATAATCGCAGAAGCTTTGTGCAAAAAGCGTAAAGAAACGTGCTTTTGCGTTTGATCTGAGGTCTCAAGGATGAGGAAAGGAACAGGAATTATGAAAACTCCCAAACCGCTTTTGGCGCTGCGATGGTATTCCCGCTGGCGGCATCGCTGATCGTGCTGCTGCTGGGCGAGGGGATCGCCCGCGGGAGCCTGAGCGCAGACGTTTTTGCAAGTTTTATCTTCCCGCACATCGGGGCTTATCTGCTGGCGTGGCTGCTGCTGTTTCTGGTGTGGCTGCTGCTGGACTGGGTGTTCCGCTGTCCGCCGCTGTCCACGCTGGGCATGGCGGTGCTGGGCTGTGCGCCCTGCGCGGTGAACTTTTACACCCTGCAGCTGCGCGGCGAGCCGTTCCTGCCATGGGATCTGACACAGGTGTCGGAGGCTGCCGGTGTGGCATCCGCTGCGGGCCTCAAGATCCAGCCCAGCATGGTGGTGACCATCATCGTGGTGCTGGTGCTGATGGCGGGCAGCTTTTTCCTGTACCGCGGCCGTCACAAACAGCGCTGGCTACCCCGGCTGGCGGGCAGTGCCGCCACTATAGCGGCCCTCTGCCTGCTGGTGTTCGGCGTGTACCTGCAGCCCGCTGTCACGCAGGTGCTGGGCATTACGCCGGATGCATGGATGCAGGACCGCTACTACCGCTACTACGGCGTGATCACCGGCTTTATGACCAACCTCACCAATCTGGAGATCTCGAAGCCCGAGGAATACTCGCAGGAAGCAGTGGATGCCCTGCTGGACAATGTGGACGAGAGCCAGAAGTTTGCCACCAGCCCGCTGTACTCCACCAGCTACAGCGCCGTGACCCCCAAGGACGAGCAGGTGAAGCAGCCCACCATCATCTATGTGATGGACGAGTCCTACTGGGATGTCTCGGAGCTGGAACAGTACGGCATCACCTTTGATACCGATGTCTCCAAGAACCTGCACGCCTTGCAGCAGACCAGCGCCTATGGCCGGGCCTACAGCCCCAGCTTTGGCGGCGGCACCTGCGATGTGGAGTTTGAAGCCCTTACCGGCTACTCGGTATCCTTCCTGCCCAGCGGCAGCAAGCCCTACCAGCAGCATGTGACCAAGCCCATGTTCGCCATGCCCAATTACCTCAAGCTCAAGGGCTACCAGACCGCAGCCGTGCACTGCTTCTGGGCAAAATACTGGAGCCGCGACAAGGCTTACCCCAACCTCGGCTTTGACGATTTTATCAGCCTTGAGGATATGCATGGCGTGACCAAGGTGCGCAAGCACTACTGGACCAACGGCCTTGTCACCGATGATTCCATGGCCGACCAGATCATCCAGCAGTACGAGAGCATGAAGTCCAGCTCGGACAAGCCCATCTTCCTGCACGCTGTCACCATGCAGAACCATACCAATTATAACAAGGACAACTACCCGGACGACGAGCGGGTGAAGGTGCTGTCCCACCCGGCGGGCCTCAAGCCAGCACCGTGGGCGCGCTGGAAGATTTTGCTACCGGCATCCGGGATGCAGATGCCATGATGGGCAAACTGACCGAATACTTCTCGCAGGTGGACGAGCCGGTCATTCTGGTGTTCTGGGGCGACCACTATAACCCCATCGATTCCAATTACGATGTCTACACCACTACCGGCTATGCCAGCGATTCCAGCGCAGACCCCCGCCTGCACCAGACCACGCTGCTGATGTGGTCCAACTACAGCCAGCAGCAGGTGGACCTTGGCACCATTGCCGCTTACGATATCTCGCCGGTGATGATGGACATTTACGGTCTGGAAGAGCCGCTCTACTTCCAGTTCCTGAACCGTCAGCTGCGTGTGGCCAGCCGCACCAATACCCGCGGAACCACCATGAACCTGGACGGCACCACCACGCAGGAGCCTACCGAGTTCCAGCAGCGGTGGAGCGCAGAGCACTGGCTTTTGCAGTACGACCTGATGTTCGGCAGAGGATACGCCCTGCAGCGCATGGGCCTTGCGGGCCTGAGCGGCGTGGACACAGGCAAATGAGCGAAAAACAGACGATTTCTTTGTAAAAAACAGAGAAAAACTCTTGCAACCGGCGTTTGTTTGTGATATTATAACAAGGCATTACACACGCATCACTATGCCCTTTTGTGCCCAAATGGGTGGAGGGCAGTCCCGAACCGTCCGATACGGCCCGGGATCACGGTGTGCGGAGGCAAAACAATATCTGGAGGTATTTTTACTATGGCAGTCGTTTCTATGAAGCAGCTTCTCGAAGCAGGTGTGCACTTCGGTCACCAGACCCGCCGCTGGAACCCCAAGATGGCAAAGTACATCTTCACCGAGCGCAACGGCATCTATATCATCGATCTGCAGAAGACCGTGAAGAAGCTGGACGAGGCTTACAACTACGTGAAGGAAGTTGCAGCTGAGGGCGGCGACATCCTGTTCGTCGGCACCAAGAAGCAGGCTCAGGAGTCCATCCGTGACGAGGCTCTGCGCTGCGGCATGCACTATGTCAATGCTCGCTGGCTGGGCGGTATGCTGACCAACTTCCGCACCATCCGCAAGCGCATCGACCGTATGGATCAGCTGGCTAAGATGAAGGAGAACGGCACCTTCGAGCTGCTGCCCAAGAAGGAAGTTGCTAAGCTGGAGCTGGAGATGGAGAAGCTGGACAAGTACCTGGCGGTGTCAAGAACATGAAGACCCTGCCGAAGGCTATGTTCATCGTTGATCCTCACAAGGAGCGCATCGCTGTTGCTGAGGCCCGCAAGCTGAACATCCCCATCGTGGCTATCGTTGATACCAACTGCAACCCCGACGAGATCGATTACGTGATCCCCGGCAACGACGACGCGATCCGCGCTGTCAAGCTGATCGCTGGCGCTATGGCTGACGCTGTGCTGGAAGGCAAGCAGGCAACCAGGAGGCCGCTCCCGCTGAGGATGCAGCAAACGCCTGATTTCCCATCCCACAAACAACAAAATAACGTGTAAGGGAGAATACGAAAATGGCTATTTCTGCAAAGGACGTTATGGAACTGCGCAAGCAGACCGACTGCGGCATGATGGAGTGCAAGAAGGCTCTGACCGAGGCTGACGGCAACTTCGAGAAGGCAATCGAGATCCTGCGTGAGCGTGGTCTGGCTACCGCTGCCAAGAAGGCAAGCCGTACCGCTGCCGAGGGCATGGTCTACGCTGACTACTGCCCCCAGTGCAAGGTGGGTGTTGTCATCGAGGTCAACGCTGAGACCGACTTCGTCGCCAAGAACGACAAGTTCGTTGCTTTCGTCAAGGAGGCTACTCAGGTCATCATGAAGCAGAACCCTGCTGATGTTGAGGCTCTGATGGCTTGCAAGACCGAGAACGGCGAGACCGTGGACGAGGCTCTGAAGAACCTGATCCTGGTCATCAAGGAGAACATCAAGGTTCGCCGTTTCGTCCGTTACGAGGGCGTTTGCTCTGCATACGTCCACGGCGGCGGCACCCACGGCATTCTGGTCAACTTCGAGACCACCAACGGCATCGAGGCTAAGGACGAGTTCGTTACCTACGGCAAGGACATCGCTATGCAGGTTGCAGCTGCTAACCCCGGCTATGTCGATGAGGCTTCTGTCCCCGCTGAGGTCGTGGCCAAGGAGAAGGAGATCATGCTGGCTCAGATGGCTGGCGATCCCAAGACCGCTAACAAGCCCGAGGCTGTGAAGCAGAAGATGATCGAGGGCAAGATCAAGAAGTTCTTCAAGGAGAACTGCCTGGTCGATCAGGAGTTCGTCAAGGACAGCGACCTGACCGTTGCTCAGTACACCGCTAAGGTCGCTAAGGATCTGGGCGGCGACATCAAGATCGTCAAGTTCACCCGCTTCCAGAAGGGCGAAGGCCTGGAGAAGCGTGCTGACGACTTCGCTGCTGAAGTTGCAAGCATGGTGAAGTAATTTAACTTCCAAAGTTGAATTGGGAGCTGCAGTACTCGTAACAGGGCACTGCGGCTCCTTTTTTGTTTGTGTTTGGCGGGCGGATGTGCTATCATAGAGAAAACGGAAAGAAGGGAGGACGAAAAGCAATGCGCAGTGTAAACAAAACGTCTCTCCGAATGGAGAGCATGATCGGATAAGGAGAATCCCTTATGAAAAAACAAACCATGACTCTTGCGGGCATCCCTGCCATTCTGTACGGCAGCCGGAGCCGGAATGTTTACCTCTATCTCCATGGCAAGAACGGCTGCAAGGAAGAGGCAGAACGTTTTGCCGCTACAGCCTGTGAGGCGGGCTGGCAGGTGCTGGCTATCGACCTGCCCGAGCATGGCGCACGGAAAAACAGCCCTGAGCGGCTTCTGCCGTGGGTGGCTGTGCCGGAGATAGAAGCCGTATATGCCCGCATGAAGCCGGTGTGGGCGCATATCCGGCTGTATGGCGTGAGCATCGGCGCGTGGCTTGCCATGCAGGCGCTGCAGGGAGACGCGCCGGAACAGGCCCTGCTGGTCTCTCCGGTGGTGGATATGGAAGCTCTCATCACGAATATGATGCAATGTGCCATGTGACCGAGGAACAGCTGCAGCGGGCAGGGGAGATCCCCACGGATCTTGGGGAGACCCTCTCATGGCCGTATCTGTGCTGGGTGCGGGAACATCCGCTGCACTGGCATGGCCGCACGCAGGTGCTGTATGGTGACAGGGATGCCCTGACCAGCCGCACCATGATCGAGCGCTTCCGTCAGGAAAGCGGGGCGCATCTGACGATCATGGAGGGCGGAGAGCACTGGTTCCACACCCCAGTGCAGATGGCGGTCCTTCAAACGTGGGAAGAAGCAAACCTTTGATTCTTGTGCTTTGCAACTGGGCAGAAGGTTTAGAATGGCCTCCGCTTCGCTCTGGCCATTTCCAGCGGAAGTATTATTTTTATATTTGCAAACCAGCAAAGCCTGCGGGCTTTGCTGGTTTGCTTTTTCACGGGAAAGGTCGTGACCGTACACTGCATTTTTTGTGGTGACTATGCATTTTATCTTTGGGACTCTTTCTGTGAAAAATGGTTTGGAAACGACCGCAGTCGTTTCAAACCACAATATCAAATAAATTTTCCTCTGCTTATGGCCAGAGCGCACGCGGAGGCCATTTCAAATCATAGAAGCTTACAGCAACAAAAACTGCCGCTGACGGTTTTTACGCCGTCAGCGGCAGTTTGCATTTACAGATTCAGTTCAGCAGGATCTGA